>Ga0123332_1000884_pt1 | contig 30164 bp, 21 predicted proteins | sample BioC12SIPDNA_4_FD_89958 | JGI IMG/M metagenome (GOLD analysis project Ga0123332, IMG submission 89958) | Anaerobic biogas reactor microbial communites from Washington, USA - Biogas_R2_A C12 SIP DNA | ecosystem: Engineered > Bioreactor > Anaerobic > Unclassified | place: Washington, USA... | reverse complement strand
GCCCACTCGGCGTGCGTCGTCGCGACGTGGAGGGGCGCGTCCATCGACAGGTCCATCTCCAGGGCTGCGGCGAAGTGCTCCTCTGCCGTCGCATCGCCCAGGACCGATTTGAGCCCGCCGATGAGTCGCTCGGCACTACCGAACGGTGCCAGGAGCTCGGCAGCCGACAGGTTCAGGCCACTCAACGGCTCCGCCTCCGCGAGCAGGACCTCGGCCGCCGGCCGGTCCGCGAGCCACACCGCGGCGTCACCGAGCAGCGCCAACGACGCCGGCCAGGTCTCGGAGGCCCGGAGCTCGTCAAGATCCTCCGCCAGGGTCCGCCGGAGTTCGGCGCGGGCCGGGTCGGCCATCTCCAGCTCGCGGTACATCGCGACCATGCCGGGTGGCCAGGGGTATCGGACGACCTGCGGTCCCGCAAGCATCGCGCGCGCAAACTCCAGCCCACCGGACTCCCGGCGGTAGGCGAATGTCTGCATGCTCAGGGGCCCGTCCAGCAGCTCCGGTGAGTGCCCGACCGACAGTGCGACGCGGCGAGCCTCCTTCACGGACGTCTGCGCCGACTCGAGGTCACCCCGGACCAGGTGCCTCGATGCCCAGAGCACCTGGGACCGGTACTGCCAGAAGGCGTTCTGGGTGACCGTGGCGACCTGGTCGAGGGCGTCGAGGGAGACAGTGAGGGACGTCGCGTCACCCAGGACGTAGGACACGATGTGCGTGCTCTGTGAGGCATTCCCCAGCTTGTCCAGATCGCCGGCGGCACGCGCCAGCCTGCTGGCCTCGATCGCCCGGCGCTGGATGCGGAGCAGCCGCTCCGCCCCGTGGTCGCCCCGCACCCCCAGTGCCTCGACGATGGCCAGGTCGAGGACAGCGAGCAGGAGCTGTGAGTCCCCCTGCTCGCGAGCCACGTCCAAGGCCCTGTTCATCATGGACTCCCCCTCCGCAAAACGGCCGGTGGAGGTGAGTTCACGTCCGAGGGCAGCGGTCGCCCGGATGCGCGCCGGATCATCGGCGTCTGGCGAGTACTCCCGGAGCGCGGCGCCGAGCAGCTCCACCGCTCTCGCGGCGCCGGTCCGGTTGCGCCAGGAGATGGCCTCCAGGCACAGTGCGGCCTCCAGCCGGACACCGGATGCTGCAGAGGTGGCCACGGCCTCGCCGAGCGGCCAGGCTCGGTCGAAACGTCCGGCACGCACGTACGACTGCGCTGCGCGGAGTCTGAACTGGTCCCGCGCGTCCATCTCGGGCGTCAGATCGGCGGCGCGTCCCAGCAGTGCCCCGGCGTCCGAGTAGGCCATCCGGGCGACGGCAACCCCTGCCGCCGCCGCCAGATAGTGCACCGCCCGCGCCTCGTGCCCGAGCCCGGTGGCCATCGAGTAGTGATGCGCCAGGGCACGAATGCGTTCTGGGTCCCGAGTGTCCCCCTCTTCCAGAGCACGCGCGATCGCGGCATGGGTGGAACTGACGGCATAGGGCTCCATCTCCGCCAGCACCGCCTGCCGGGCCAGAGCGTGCGGGAAGGCGTAGGTCCCCAGGTTGTCGGGCACCGCCCTCACCAGTCCGGCGGCGGCCGCTGCACCGGCACCGCCGAAGGTGTCCTCGATCGAGTCGGAGCCACCGGCGACGTGCACGAGGTTGAGGTCGAAGCTCTCGCCGATGACGGCACCCACCTCGACAAGACGCTGATCGGCTGGCCGCAGTTTGCGAAGCCGCGTATGGACCATGGACTGCAGGGTCTCCGGAACGGTCACCTGCTCCGCCACGAGGCGATCGAGGCCGCCCTGGTTCCGCACCTCGCGCCAGACCTCCCCGAGAAGGAAGGGGTTGCCTCCGGTCCGTGCCCTCAGCACCGGTGAGGTGCGCTCGATCACGGCGGGGGCGCCCGCGTTCAGCGCCGTCAGGTAGGAGGCCACCTCGGACGTCCGAAACCCTGCCAGGGAGACCCGGTGCGCGCCCGGGATCCGCAGGACCTCCGCGGCGATCGAGGACAACGAGTCCGAAACGTCCGGCGGGCGGTCCCGGTGGGTCCCGAGCACGAGGAGTGGCAGGTCGCTCGTCCGCTCGATGATGTGCCGCAGCCCCCGGAGCGCCGACTCCCCCGCCCAGTGCAGATCCTCGAGCACCACCACCAGCGGACCGGTCGCGCACGCACTGCTCAGGGCCGAGACCACGGCTCCCAAAGCCATTGCGGGGAGACTGACCGAGGACTCCTCCGGCGCTACCCCGGCCGTGAGCTGCGCCAGAAGTCGGTTGGCCTGCTCGGCGTCCTCAGCCTCGGGGAACTCCAGCTCGCCCTGGGCGATCGCACTCATCAGCGCGCGGATCGGCGCGACGAGCGGGTCGAAAGGTAGACCCAGGTCGGAGGTGCACTGCCCGACCAACACCGGAACCCCCTGCCGGGACAGCGCCGAGGCGACCTCCATCACCAGCCGCGACTTCCCCGCACCCGGCTCGCCCCCGACCAGCACCACCTGACGGGCCCCGTGCTCGACGGCCTCCCAGGCGCGCTCCAGCTGCTCCAGTTCGCGCTGCCGACCCACCCAGGGCGGCAGCTCCGCCGCCCAGGTCCACTGCGCCGGCAAGGCGGGTGGGGACCACCCGGTCATGCCCCATGGTAGGGCCCGCAGGTGCGGCCGGACAGGGCTCGACCCCGGCGGTCCATCCGCGTGAGCGTCCTGCTCCGCGAGGGAGCCGTTCAGCCGGTGAAGGGCACCGCCTTGCGGACACTGTCGCCTACGCTGCTCGCCGCCTCGTGGACGCTGCGGCCGGCGGACCGGGCGACGGCCTTCGTGCCGGACAGGAACGACTGGGTCGCCAGGGTGAGACCTGCGCCGACGAGCCACGCATCCTTCGCGAGCGGGGTCCCGGCCTCGGTCGGGCGGATCCCGTCCTCGCGCGTCATGCCGGGCGTGCGCAGGTACATCCCGACGAGGCCTGCGCCGAAGCCGGCCAGGGCGGTGCCGGCCACGGCCGACGGCACCATCGGCGCGAGCAGTGCCCCGCCGAGCGCGATCTCACCGCAGGCCAGCACCTTGGTGAACGTCCCGGCATCCAGGTCCTCGAGGAAGGGGTAGGCCCCGGAGGCCATGCCGTGCAGTCCCGCAGCCGTCTCCTCGTCGGCACCGAGCTTGCTCAGGCCGGAGTTGAGGATGTAGGCACCGGTGACGGCGCGCAGGGGCAGGTGTGTGGGGTGCATGAGGCGATCATCCGACCGCGGCGGACGGGTCGCCACCGGAGAGCACACCCCCGCCGCCGAGCTGGACGCGGGTCAGTCGGTTCAGCGGATCTGGCCGTCGCCCTCCACGACCCACTTGGTCGTCGTCAGCTCGGGCAGCGCCATGGGGCCGCGGGCGTGCAGCTTCTGGGTGGAGATGCCGATCTCGGCGCCGAAGCCGAACTCCCCGCCGTCGGTGAAGCGGGTCGAGGCGTTGACCATCACCGCGGCCGCGTCGACCTCGTTGACCCAGCGCCGGGCCGCGGCCCGGTCCTCGGTGACGATGGCCTCTGTGTGGCCGGAGGTGTACTGCTGCACGTGGGCCAGGGCGCCGTCCAGGTCATCCACGACGGCGACGCTCATCTCCAGGGCCAGGAACTCGGTGGCGAAGTGCTCCTCGGTCACGGTGTCGTGCGCGACCCCGGCCGCCTCGGCATACTCCCCCGCCCGCTCGTCGGTGTGCAGCACCACGCCCGCCCCGGCCAGCTCGGCCAGCGCCTTGGGCAGGAAGTCGGCGGCCACGGCCTGGTGGACCAGCAGGGACTCGGCGGCGTTGCACACGCTGGGGCGGTGCGTCTTGGAGTTGATCGTGATGGCCAGGGCGGTGGACAGCTCGGCACCGGCGTCGACGTAGACGTGGCAGTTGCCCACTCCGGTCTCGATGACCGGCACGGTCGACTCGGTCACCACGGTCTGGATGAGGCTGGCTCCGCCGCGCGGGATGACCAGGTCGACCAGCCCGCGGGCCGTCATCAGAGCCCGGCCGGCGTCGCGGCCACCCTCGCTGAGCAGGTTGATCGCGTCGGCGGGCAACCCCTGCGTGACGAGCGCGTCCCGGAGGACACCGACCAGGGTCTCGTTGGTGCGCCCCGCGGCGGAGCCACCGCGCAGGATGACGGCGTTGCCGGACTTCAGGCCGAGACCGGCCGCGTCCACGGTCACGTTGGGACGGGCCTCGTAGATCATGCCGACCACGCCCATCGGGACCCGGACCTGGCGGATGTTCAGGCCGTTGACCAGGGTCGAGCCACGGACCACCTCGCCGACCGGGTCGGGCAGCCCCGCCACGTCCCGCAGCGCCTGGGCCACGCCCTGGACCCGCTCGGTCGTGAGGGTCAGCCGGTCCAGCAGCCCCTCGGCCATCCCGCCGGCCCGCTCGCGATCCACGTCCTCCTGGTTGGCCGCCACGACCTGCGGGGCCGCCGCCTCGAGCGCGTCGGCCAGGGCGTTGAGGGCCGCGTCCTTCTGGGCGCGGGTCAGCAGCGCGAGCTCGCGCGAGGCGACCCGCGCGCGGCGGGCGATGTCGTGGACGTAGTCCACGACCTGGGTGTCGATGGCGGTGCTCATGCCAACTCCTACCAAATTTCTCAGGGGTTCTGCTGCTCTCTACCGTATTCTGGTAGCGGTCCTGCTGTCCTACAGGACGACCAGGTCGTCACGACGGATGACGGTGCGCGGCGCGGGGGCCGAGCCACCACGGCTACGCGCACTCGCGGTCGCTGCATCGAGCCTACGTCCCACCACCCGGGCGAGATCGGTCGAGTCATAGCCCACCAGGCCCCGCGCGACGACCCTGCCGTCGGGGTCGCACAGGTCGACGGTGTCCCCGGTGCGGAAGACGCCCTCCACCCGGGTCACCCCCACCGGCAGCAGCGAGGTCTGCCGCTGAACGACCGCCTCGACCGCGCCCGCGTCCAGCACCAACCGGCCGTTGACGTTGCTGGCGTGCGCCAGCCACCGGCTGCGCGCGCGTCGCTTGCGGCCCGTCGGGGTGAAGACCGTGCCGACGTCCTCGCCTGCGAGTGCCTGGGCGACCTGGTCGGCCGAGGTGAGCAGCACCGTGATGCCCTCCGCCGTGGCGAGCTGCGCCGCGGACACCTTGGTGACCATCCCGCCGGTGCCCACGGCCGATCCGGTCGAGGAGATGTCCACCCCGGCGATCTGGTCCATCGAGGTGACCACGGGGATCCGGGAGCTGCCCGGCTGACGCGGGTGCCCGTCATACAGCGCGTCGATGTCGGTCAGCAGGACCAGGGCGTCAGCGTTGACCAGGTGAGCCACCAGTGCGGCCAGCCGGTCGTTGTCGCCGAAGCGGATCTCGTCGGTGGCGACCGTGTCGTTCTCGTTGATGAGCGGCACGATCTCGAGCTCGAGGAGCTTCTCCAGCGTGCGGCTGGCGTTGACGTAGTGCGAGCGCCGGTGCATGTCGTCGGCCGTCAGCAGCACCTGGCCGGTGTGCAGACCGTGCAGCTGGAAGGCGTTGGTGTAGGCCGCGACCAGACCCCCCTGCCCGGCGCTGGCGGCCGCCTGCTGGGTCGCCAGGTCCTTGGGCCGCTTGGTGAGGCCGAGCGGGGTCATGCCGGCGGCGATGGCACCCGAGGAGACGAGGAGCACCTGGTCGCCGGCGAGCCAGCGCTTGGCGATCACGCCGGTGAGGGCCTGGAGCCGGTAGAAGTCGACCCCGCCCTGGGGCGCGGTGATCGAGGACGAGCCGATCTTGACGACGATGCGGCGCGCGCTCTTGATCGCGTCACGGGAGTCGTCCATGACGGCATACTAATCCATTGGACTGCATGTTCATGCATTTCCCAGGTCAGTGCCAGTATGACGACCGCCTGGGCCGGTCTGCCACGCGCGGGCCGCCCCGGGCGGGGTCAGCCCTCCTCGTCCTCCGGATCGGTCCAGATCCCGGCGCGCCGGTCCTCCTCGAGCTCGGCGCGGGCGGCCGCCGCGGCGTCCATCTTCCCGTGGAAGGCCTCGCGCTTCTCGCTGCGCGTGGGCCGGGTCCGTTCCTCCAGCCGGATGTCGGTGCCGCGCTGGCCGAGCAGCTCGGCCCCGGCGGAGATCGTCGGCTGCCAGTCGAAGACGACGGCGTCGTCGACCGGCCCGATGAGCACCGTGGACCCGGCGACGGCACCGGCCTTGAGCAGCTCGTCCTCGACCCCCAGCCGGTTGAGCCGCTCGGCGAGGTAGCCGACCGCCTCGTCGTTGCTGAAGTCGGTCTGCCGCACCCAGCGCGTGGGCCGGTCGCCGATGACCCGGAACGCTTCGCCCTCGGGGGTGTTCTCTCGGCGCACGACGAACTCGCTGTCGTCAACCGCCTTGGGCCGGACCACGACCCGGGTCGGCTCGATGACGATCTGCTCGGCACGGGCCTTGCTGACCGCCGCGGCCAGGGCGTAGGTCAGCTCCTTGAGCCCGGTGTGCGCCACCGCGGAGATGATGTGCACGTCCAGGCCGCGGGCCTCCAGGTCGGGCTTGACCATCTCGGCGAGCTCGCGGGCCTCGGGGACGTCCGCCTTGTTGAGCACGACGATGCGCACCCGGTCGGCCAGCGGGATGCCGCCGAGGGAGGCGTCGGGGACGTACTCGGCCAGCTCGTGCTCGATGACGTCGAGGTCGGTGAGCGGGTCGCGCCCCGGCTCCAGCGTCGCGCAGTCGATGACGTGCACGAGCACGTGGCAGCGCTCGACGTGGCGCAGGAAGCGCAGGCCCAGCCCCTTGCCCTCGGACGCGCCCGGGATCAGGCCCGGCACGTCGGCGACGGTGAACCGCTCGCCCCCGGCGGTCACCACACCGAGGTTCGGCACCAGCGTGGTGAACGGGTAGTCGGCGATCTTGGGACGCGCCGCGGACAGCACCGACACCAGGCTGGACTTGCCGGCGGACGGGAAGCCGATCAGTGCGACGTCGGCCAGGGTCTTCAGCTCGAGGATGACCTCCCGACCCTCCCCCGGCTCCCCGAGCAGCGCGAACCCGGGCGCCTTGCGCCGCTTGCTGGCGAGTGCCTTGTTGCCGAGGCCGCCGCGCCCGCCCCGCGCCGCGACATACTCCGCCCCGGCCCCCACGAGGTCGGCGAGCACCTCCCCGTCGCGGGTGCTGACGACGGTGCCGTCGGGCACCGCGAGGACCAGGTCGGAGCCGTTGGCCCCGTTGCGCTCGTCGCCCTCGCCGGGCTTGCCGTTGGTGGCCTTGCGGTAGGGACCGTGGTGGTACTCCAGCAACGTGGTCACCTGCGGGTCGACCCGCAGGATGATGTCCCCGCCGCGCCCCCCGTTGCCCCCGTCCGGGCCGCCGAGCGGCTTGAACTTCTCCCGGTGGACCGACGCCACGCCGTGCCCGCCGTTCCCGGCCTGCAGCTGCAGGACGACACGATCGACGAAGGTAGCCATGCTTGATCCTCTCAGGGGCGGGGTGTCGGCGCGGCCGGGCCGGTGCCGGACAGCAGAACGCCGGTGGTTGCCCTCGGGCAACGCACCGGCGTCCGGAGTATGTCGTGTGCTCGCCTCAGGCGGGCAGGTCGGCGGTCTGCTCCGCGGCGACGATGTTGACCACGCGACGGCCACCCTTGGCCCCGAACTCGACGGTGCCGGGGGTCAGCGCGAACAGCGTGTCGTCCTTGCCGCGGCCGACGCCCACGCCCGGGTGGAAGTGGGTGCCGCGCTGGCGGACGATGATCTCGCCGGCGCCGACGACCTGGCCGCCGAAGCGCTTCACGCCGAGGAACTGTGCGTTGGAGTCACGACCGTTGCGGGTCGAGGACGCACCCTTCTTGTGTGCCATGGCTGCTGCCTACCTTCTGGTTCTGTTCGGTCCGGGTCTCAGGCGTCGATCGCGGTGATCTTGACCTGGGTCAGCGGCTGGCGGTGGCCCTGTCGCTTCTTGTAGCCGGTCTTGTTCTTGTACTTCTGGATGACGATCTTGGGGCCCTTGGCGGCCTTGACCACCTCGGCGGTGACCTTGACCTTGGCCAGGGCGTCACCGTCGGTGGTCACCGTGGTGCCGTCGACAACCATCAGCGGAGTGAGCTCGACGGCATCGCCGGCCTCGCCGCTCACCTTGTCGATGATGAGGACGTCGCCGACGGAGACCTTCTCCTGGCGGCCGCCAGCGCGGACGATCGCGTACACGTTCAACTCACTTCCTGCAGATCTGGGTGGGGTCGGACCGTTCCGGACCCTGGAGCGGGGTGACACACCCCGATGGCGCCGACGCGGCGCACCGAGGGGATAGCCTACCCCGTCCGGGGGCCCGGAGACAAACTCAGCGGTCAGCTCTCAGGCGACGTCAGTCGCTCCCGGCGCCGGACGGTGCGGTCACAGCCGGTTCGGCGCTCGTCGCACCCCCGGGAGGACCGGCCGGGGCCACGACTCGACCGCGCCGACGGCGCGGGCGACCGGTCGTGGCGGCCTCCGCGACGGGCGGCGTGGTGGGGGCGCCGGAGGGCGCCGTCCGCGACGTTTCGGCCGGGGTGGACTCGACCTGCTCCGTGGCCCCGCCCTCCACCGACGCGGTGGACGCCACCGACTCGGTCGGCGACGACTCACCGGAGGTTGCCGTGCTCGCGGTCGACTCGCCGGGCGTGGGATGGCTCGCTGCCGGCTCCGCAGCCCCCGCCTCCCTGGTGGGGTCGGGCGCGGACGCTGAGGCCTCTGTGTCGGCCGCTGAGGTGGACTGGGCTGCACCCGCGATCGCGGCGGCGTGGGCCGCTGCCGCGATCTGGGCCGGGGTCGGCCCCCCGGGGGCGGGGGTGGGCCGGGTCTGCGGGGTGCTGTCGCCACCGGAACCGCCGGAGCGTCCCCGACCGCGTCGTCCACCCCCCGAGCCGGACCCGGAGCGACCGTGGTCGTGCCCGTTGCCGTCCGACTTCTCGATCGGCTCGGAGTGGACCACGATGCCGCGGCCGTTGCAGTGCACGCACGGCTCGGAGAAGACCTCGATCAGGCCGGCGCCGACCCGCTTGCGCGTCATCTGCACCAGGCCGAGCGAGGTGACCTCGGCCACCTGGTGCTTGGTGCGGTCGCGGCCCAGGCACTCCAGGAGACGCCGGACCACCAGGTCACGGTTGCTCTCCAGCACCATGTCGATGAAGTCGATGACGATGATCCCGCCGATGTCGCGCAGCCGCAGCTGGCGAACGATCTCCTCGGCGGCCTCGATGTTGTTCTTGGTGACCGTCTCCTCCAGGTTGCCCCCGGAGCCGACGAACTTGCCGGTGTTGACGTCGACGACGGTCATCGCCTCGGTGCGGTCGATGACCAGCGAGCCACCCGACGGCAGCCACACCTTGCGGTCCATCGCCTTGGCCAGCGCCTCGGTGACCCGGTAGTGGGTGAACACGTCCTGCGTGCCGGTCCACTTCTCGAGCCGGTCGGCCAGGTCCGGCGCGACGCCGTTGAGGTAGTCGCTGACCTCCTCCCAGGCCCGCTCTCCCGAGACGACCACCTTGGCGAAGTCCTCGTTGAAGACGTCGCGGATGACCCGCACCGTCATGTCCGGCTCGCCGTGCAGCAGCGCCGGTGCGTTGGCACTCTTCTGCTTGCTCTCGATCTTCTGCCACAGACCGGTCAGTCGTTCCACGTCCGCGCGCAGCTCGGCCTCACTGGCCCCTTCGGCCGCCGTGCGGACGATGACGCCGGCCCCCTCGGGGACGACCTCCTTGAGGATCTTCTTCAGTCGGGTGCGCTCGGTGTCGGGGAGCTTGCGGGAGATGCCGGTCATGGAGTTGCCCGGCACGAGGACCAGGTAGCGGCCCGGCAGCGAGACCTGCGAGGTCAGGCGGGCGCCCTTGTGGCCGATCGGGTCCTTGGTGACCTGGACCAGGACCGAGTCGCCGGACTTCAGCGCGTTCTCGATGCGCTTGGGCGCGTTGCTGTCCAGCCCGGCGGCGTCCCAGTTGACCTCGCCGGCGTAGAGCACCGCGTTGCGGCCCTTGCCGATGTCGACGAAGGCCGCCTCCATGCTGGGCAGCACGTTCTGGACGCGACCGAGGTAGACGTTGCCGACCATGGTCGTCTGGGTCTCGCGGGAGACGTAGTGCTCGACGAGGACGCCGTCCTCGAGGACGCCGATCTGGGTGCGGTCCTCCAGCCCGCGCACGACCATGGTGCGCTCGACGCTCTCCCGCCGGGCCAAGAACTCGGCCTCGGTGATGATCGTGCGGCGCCGACCGGCCTCGCGACCCTCGCGGCGGCGCTGGCGCTTGGCCTCCAGCCGCGTCGATCCGCGGACGCCGGTGACCTCCTCGCGCGCCCGGCGGGACTCGCGGGCCTCGCCGTCCTCCCCGCGGCGGTTGCTGCGACGGCGCCGACGCACGGTGCCTCCGCCGGTCTCCGCCTCCTGGCTCTCGGAGTCGCCGGAGGCGCCGGCCTCCTGGGAGTCATCGGCCCCTCCCTCTGAGGTGCCACCGTCGCTGCCGTCTCCGGAGTCGTCGGAACCCGCACCCCGGCCCCGACGGCCCTTACCGCCGCGGCGGCGACGTCGCCGGGCTCCCTGGCCGTCCGCCTCGTCGTCGCCCGTGCCGTCCTGGGCGCCCTCGGCCGCAGGCTCGTCGGAGGTCTCGCCGTCGGAGCCGCCGGAGGTGGTGGCAGCGCCGGAGCTGCCGCGGGCCGGGCGTCGGCCCCGCTGTCCACGAGCGGGCTGCTCCCCGCCGTCCCCGGACTCGCCCGCGTCGGCCCCGTCGGCGTCCTCCGCCTCGGACCGGGCCGCTGCACGCTGGCCCGCCCCGCCCCGCTCGGCCGGTGCCTCGTCGGACCCGCCCCTGCCGCGCCGGGCCGGTCGCGCCGGAACGGCGCTCAGGTCGGGTGCCTGGAAGATCAGCCCGAAGGGTGAGGTCGCCGCTGCGGGTGCCGCCTCCTCGGTCTCCTCGTCCGTGTCAGGCTGCTCCGCGTCGTCGGACCCCGCGTCATCAGGCCCCGCGTCATCAGGCCTCGCGTCATCAGGCCCCGGGGCGTCGCCGTCGGTAGCCCGGTCCTCGGTTGCCGCAGCGGGTGCGGCCGTGGTCTCCTCGACGGCCGCGCCGTCACCGGCCACCGCCTCATCTCCGGGCTCGGCCGCGTCGACCTCGGGCTCGGCCGGCGCGGCGGTCTTCTTCGCCGTGGTCCTCCCCGTGGCCTTCGCCGTGGTTTTCTTGGCGGCGGTTTTCTTGGCGGTGGTCTTGCTCGCCGTCGCCTTCTTTGCCGTCGTCTTCTTCGCGGTGGCCTTCCGGGCGGTCGCCTTCTTCGCCGGCTCCTCGGTCGGCTCTGGGGCCCGCTCTGGGGAAGCCTCGGCGCTCTCGGCAGGGGCGCTGGGCTCGACGGGCGCACTGGGCTCGGCGTGCGAGAACAGCATCCCGTAGGCGGTGGCGCCGCCGGTTGCTGCTGCGGGGTCCGAGGATGTGTCGGCGTTCGGGTCCATGGTGGCCATGGTGTCCTCTCGTGGCTCGCAGGGAGTCCACACCGAACCCTGAGGTCCACTCCCGCGGAGCGCGGGTTGCGTCGTCGGGTCGGCAGGCTGCCGACCGGACGGAAGTCGTCCTGGTTACGCCGGGCGGCTCGCGCGCTTCGCGCGTCACCGTGGCGGCGCCGACCAGATCCGTGCCCGCCCCGGGTCGATCACCCGGGCCGCTCACTCGCGTGCAGGCTCTGTGGGCCGCACAGCGGAAGATCCGTCGGGTTGGGCGGCTGGTGTGGCCGGTCGCTCAACCACAGCCACTATCTCACAGGTGGCGCCAGACGCTGCCCTCCCGCGCGTCGTCAGCCCAGCGGGTCGAGGACCACGTGGTCCGCCCCGAGCGGGCCCTGGGCCAGCCGCGTGCCGGCGGGCCGCGGCAGGTCCTGCCCGCTGACCTCCCGGAGCGCCTGCCACAGCTCCGCCGGCCGCACCGTCGGGGTCGTATGCCGCACGGTCAGCAGGAGCACCGCCGCCGGTCCCCCGGTGGGGCCTCCGGCGAGGGGCTGGTCGGTCACCTCCGCCACGAGGACCGGACCCCGCACGTCGATCGCGCGGGGTCCCTGCTTCATCATCCGGGTGACCTCGAACGACTCGGCCTCGAGGAACCTCGTGACGGCGGGCCGCAGGGCGTCCGGGGCCAGGCCGGGGAAGGCCATCTGCCAGCGGCTCGCGACCAGGCGGTCGGCCAGCGCCCCCTCGGCGGCCTCCTCGACCCGGACGATCTCCAACCCGTCGGGCAGGGCGGCGCCCAGCGCGGACCCGAGCTCGGCGGGGTCCACGCGCCGGGTGACCGACAGCTCGACATACTCCGCCTCCGAGGCGACCCCGGTCGGGGCGGCGTTGGCGTAGCTGATCCGCGGGTGCGGGTGGAACCCGCCGGAGAAGGCCATGGGCACCCGCGCCAGGCGCAGCGCCCGCTCCAGGGCACGCTGGAAGTCGCGGCTGGAGGTGAACCGCATCCGGCCCCGCTTCGCGTACTGGACGCGCAGCTTCTGGACCGCCGGCTCGGGGGCGGGTCCCTCCGGGACGCGACGTGCTGCTGCCATGGCACGCAGACTAACGAGACACTCCGACGTGCCGGCTGGCGAACCCGGGTGTGGCGAACTCCATACGCCCCGATCTTGGGCCTCGCGGGTGCATAGTCGTACAGTCGGCCGCAACAATATGTTGCTGCCGGCCGCACTCAACGAGGCGTTGCGACCCCGCGACTGACCCCACCCCACACGGAGGTCCCCTCAGTGCGTGTCCACAACTTCGCCGCCGGTCCCGCCGCGCTGCCGCTCGAGGTGCTCGAGCGCGCGCAGGCCGAGCTCACCGACTTCAACGGACTCGGCATGTCCGTCATGGAGATCAGTCACCGCAGCAAGGACTTCGTGGCCGTCGCCTCCGAGTCCGAGGCGCTGCTGCGTCAGCTGCTGGCCGTGCCGGACAACTACAAGGTGCTCTTCCTGCAGGGCGGCGCGACCGGCCAGTTCGCCGCCATCCCGCTGAACCTCACCGCCCCCGGCGCCCGGGTCGACTACGTCAACACCGGCTCCTGGTCCAAGAAGGCCATCGGCGAGGCGAAGAAGTATGCCGAGGTGACGGTGATCGCCGACGAGGCGGCCTCGAACTACTCGACCGTCCCGGCGCAGGGCTCCCTGCAGGTCAGCGACGGCGCGGCCTACCTGCACTACACCGCCAACGAGACCATCGGCGGCGTCGAGTTCCCCTACGTGCCCGAGGCCGGAGACGTCCCGCTCGTGGCCGACTTCTCCTCGACGATCATGTCCCGCCCGATCGACGTCGCGAGGTTCGGCCTCCTCTACGCCGGCGCCCAGAAGAACCTCGGCCCCTCCGGCATCACCGTCGTCATCGTCCGCGACGACCTGGTCGGCCACGCCCGGCCGGAGACCCCGTCGGTGCTCGACTACGCCGCGATGGCCGGTGCCGACTCCATGCTCAACACCCCGCCGACGTTCGGGTGGTACCTGCTGGGCCTGAACCTGCAGTGGATCCGTGACAACGGCGGCCTGGCCGGCATGGCCGAGCGCAACGAGCGCAAGGCCAGCACCCTCTACGGCGCCATCGACGCCTCGGACTTCTACTCCAACCCCGTCGACCCCGCCGCCCGCTCCTGGATGAACGTGCCCTTCCTGCTGGCCGACGCCGACCTGGACAAGGAGTTCCTCAGCCAGGCGGACGCCGCTGGCCTGACCAACCTGTCGGGGCACCGTTCCGTCGGCGGCATGCGAGCCAGCATCTACAACGCCACCTCCCAGGAGTCCGTCGAGGCCCTGGTTGACTTCCTCAAGGAGTTCGAGCGCACCCATGGCTGAGAAGTTCCGCATCCAGACCCTCAACGCGATCTCGCCGCTGGGGCTCCAGCGCCTAGACCGCGAGCGGTTCGACATCGGCACCGAGTTCGCGGACCCCCGGGCGATCCTGCTGCGCTCGGCCGACCTGCACTCCTACGACGTCCAGCCCAGCCTGTATGCCGTGGCGCGCGCGGGCGCCGGGACCAACAACATCCCGGTGGACAAGCTGGCCGCGCTCGGCATCCCGGTGTTCAACACCCCGGGTGCCAACGCCAACGCCGTCAAGGAGCTGGTGATCGCCGGGCTCCTGCTGGCGGCCCGCAACCTCTACCACGCGGCCGACTACACCAAGGACCTCGTCGCCGAGCAGAACCTGTCCGGCGCGGACCTCGACAAGCAGGTGGAGGCCGGCAAGAAGCAGTTCGCGGGCTTCGAGCTGCCCGGGCGCACCCTCGGTGTGATCGGGCTCGGCGCCATCGGCGTCCTGGTGGCCAACGCCGCGCAGGCGATGGGCATGAAGGTGCTCGGATACGACCCGGCGATCACCATCGAGCGGGCCTGGCAGCTGTCCCCCTCGGTCGAGCAGGTCACCAGCGTCGAGGAGCTGTTCGCCCGGTCCGACTTCATCACCCTCCACGTGCCGCTCATCGAGGGCACCAAGGGGCTGGTCAGCGCCGCGCGGATCGCCACGATGCCCGCGGGCGCCGTGGTGCTCAACTTCGCGCGCGGCGGCGTCGTCGACGAGGACGCCGTGATCGCGGCGCTGGACTCCGGTCATCTCCACGCCTACGTCAACGACTTCCCGACCGAGGCGGGCGCCGTCCACCCGAAGGTGATCACCCTCCCCCACCTGGGTGCCTCCACCTCCGAGGCCGAGGACAACTGTGCCGTCATGGCCGTCGACCAGCTCTCCGACTTCCTGCTGCACGGCAACATCCGCAACTCGGTCAACTTCCCCGAGGTCGTGATGGCCCGCTCCCCCGGCACCACCCGGCTCGGCATCTTCAACGAGAACAAGCCCAACATGATCGGGCAGATCACCGGGGTGCTGGGCGACGAGGGCCTCAACGTCACGGAGTTCACCAACAAGGCCCGCGGCGACTTCGCCTACACCTTGGTCGACGTCGAGGGCGAGGTCGCCGACGACCTCAAGGCGCAGATCCTGGCGATCGACGGCGTCATCCGGGCACGCAAGATCGAGAGCTAACCAATTTTGATAGTGGTTTTGCTGGTGCCTCCCGCATTCTCGTAGTGGTTCTGCTGGTGGGTCCCGCATTTTCGTCGTGGTTTTGCGGCTCTTCACGAGGGTGTCATTGGGGTCGGAAGCCGCCTGTCTCGAGTGGTGATCTGGCGATGTAGGTCGTCAGGTTGCGACTGGGATGAGCCCAAATGCCCCGGTGCGAGGGTCGGCCCGCGTGCTACGTTCGGGCGATGGCTAGACCCAGTGAGATTCTCGGCAGTGTGGTCGCAGCCAGCGAGCGCGAGCAGCTCGAGACGTTCCTGGATTACCTGCGCGACGCCGTCGTGCGCAAGGTCCGCGGGGTGTCGGAGGAGGACGCCCGGCGCAGCCCGGTGCCGACCGGCACCAACCTCGGCGGCCTGATCAAACACCTGCGGTGGGTGGAACTGGGCGGGTTCGCCGAGCAGATCGGGCAGATCCCCGCCGCGGAACTGCCCACGCCGCCGTGGACCGACGCAGACCCGGAGGCCGACCTGCGGCTGGAGCCGAACGAGACGCTCGACGACGTCATCAGCGCCTACCAGGCGGAGTGCGACCGCTCCCGCGAGATCGCCGCCCAGCACAGCCTCGACTACGCACCGCGGGGCAGGAAGCTGACGTTGCGATGGGTGTACCTGCACGTGATCCTGGAGACCGGCCGGCACGCGGGCCACGCGGACATCCTGCGCGAGATGATCGACGGCAGCGTCGGCGACTGACGGCTCGCGGCGCGTCGTGTCCGTGTTCCGGTCGTCGGAGGCGGCGTTACACCGGTATCGGCGGAGGCTGACCTCCAACACCGTGGGCCGCCATCCGAACGGCTCGTGCGCCAACCGCACTACACCCTCAACTGCGAAGAGCCGGTTGTGCTGGTGCGCTGCGGGCCACGGGTCGACGGCGCTACCCTCGTCGGATGACGTTCCCTGCCGGCGAGGGTTGAGTCTCGCCTGAAGCCGCACCCACGCCAGCGAGCCTTCGCACGCTCGAGCGCCGGGTGCTGCTCTATCGCGCCTCACGCGAGGCGATCCCGCTCTTCGCGCTCTACGCCCTGCTCTTCGCCGAGCACGGCCTGACCACCTCCCAGATCGGCGTCCTGCTGGCCGCCTGGTCGGTCAGCGCCTTCTTGCTGGAGGTCCCCTCCGGCGCGTGGGCCGACCTCGTCGACCGGCGCCTGCTCCTCATCGTGTCGGGAGCTGTGTATGCCGTGGCGTTCGCCACGTGGTTGCTGTGGCCCTCGTTCTGGGGTTTCCTGGTCGGCTTCGTGCTGTGGTCGCTCTCCGACTCACTGAGGTCCGGGACCTACGAGGCCTACCTGTTCGACGAGCTGACCGCCGCCGGCCGGCCGGACCGTTACGGCCCGGTCAAGGCCCGCGCCGAGAGCGTCACCGTGCTGGTCATGGCTGCCGCCATCGGCCTGGCCGGACCGCTGCACGCCCTGGGCGGCTACGCCCTCGTCGGGCTGGTCTCGGTCGGGGCCGCCGTCCTCCACACCCTCCTGGCGGTCGCCCTGCCGAAGGTGACCCGCGCCGTCACCGACATCGAGGACGCACCGGACCCCGAGCCGGCCTCCATCCGCGCCTGGGCAAGCACCGTCCGCGCCGGAGTCCGGGAGGCAGCGGGAAGCAGCGCCGTCCGCAGGGTGCTGATGGGCGTTGCCACCGTGGTGGCCCTCGTCGGGCTGGACGAGTTCTTCCCGCTGATCTTCGCCGAGGGCGGCACGTCCGTCGGTCTCATCGCGTGGGTCCTGGCCGGCGTGAGCCTGCTCGAGGCCGTCGCGACCTGGTCCGCCAGTGCCGTCGCGCGCCTCACCGGAGTGCCCCACGCCGCGATCGTGGCCGCCGGTGGCCTGCTCCTCGCGGCCGGAGCCTGGCTCACCGGGCCGTGGTCCTATCTCGCGGTCGCGCTCGGGTACGCCCTCGCGACGGCCTCCTACATCAGCGGCGACATCCGGCTGCAGCACGCCATCGCGGGGACCACCCGCGCGACGATCACCTCGTTCGCCGGCCTCATCGCCGAGGCGGGCTTCCTGGTGACGCTCGGCCTGGTCAGCGTGGGCACCCTGCAAATCGACCTCGGGCCCGTCGCGGCCGCCGTCGCGCTGGCGCTGACCGTGCCGTCCGCGATCGCTGCCTTCCGGTCGCCACCGGCCGTCAAGGAGCCTCGATGAGTGGCAGCAGCTGTTCTGCCAGGTGGGGGGCCAGGGACCGTGAGTAGGTGGCGGTCAGGTGGTTGCTGTCCATCCAGCGGAGTATGCCGTCAGCATCCGTCAGGCAGGTGCCTCCCGGGCACAACTGGTCCAGCAGGTCGATGGTGTGCACGCCCGACAAGCTGTCCGCCACCTGGGCCCACTGGTTCTCCGGGACGGCAGAGGGCAGGTAGGCCCGGCAGGTCTCCGGGTCGTCCGCGTGCGCGGCCAGACAGGCCGGGACCGGCTCCGCGAACCGGGGTGGCACCGCCATCAGGGCCACCTGCGGTCCGGCGGCCCTGATCTGACCCACGGCCCCGCTCAGGGCCGAGGAGAGCCCTCGAGGCTCCGTGCCTGGCGACTCGAGGACGTAGGCCGGGCTCAGGGCGAGGACCACGAGTTCGGGTGGGTCGTGGCCGATGCCGCCCAGGACGTTGCGGGCCCAGGCACGACATGCCGTGAAAGGCCGGTCATTCAGCAGGACCGTCGCGTCCACCGGGGCGCAGGAGAGCTTGGCCTGCAGATCGAGACGCCACCCGTTGTCCTCGGCGACGCGCTGCAACCCGGGCATCCACATCACCGCGTGGGAGTCACCGACCACCAGGACCCGCGTCTCGCTCTCCAGCTCACCGAAAGTGCAGGTCAGGGGGTCGGACTGCGGGACGGCCGGGCGGCAGTCACCGTCGTAGTACTCCATGAACCGATCGTCTGTCGCGCTGGCCAGGGCCGGGGTGAGGGGCCCGGCATCACGCTCGGCCGTCATGGCCACACCGCCGACCACCGTCACCGTCGTCACGGCAACCAGCGCCAGCACCGAGCGTCGCGCCCCCCTCGCGGGCGCGCGAGGCGAGGGCGGACCGCTCCGGCGCAGCCTGAAGCGCTCCTCCACGAAGCGCCACGACACCTCCGCGAGCGCGAGGGCCACCACGAGTGCCAGCACCCGTGCGAGCCACGAACCCTCGAAGTGCACCCCCGCCAGGAGGAGCAGCGGCCAGTGCCAGAGGTAGACCGAGTAGGACCGGTCCCCCAGCCACTGCACCCATCCGGCCTGTCCCGGACGGGTGATCGCCAGGTCATCACCGTCGGCCCAGATGAGCAGGGCTGTCGCAACGGTGGGTGCCAGCGCCAGCCACCCCGGGTAGATCGACGCCGGACCGATCAGGACCGCGCTGGCGACCACTCCGAGGGCCCCGACGAGGAGCGCGCCGGAGCGCAGGATGCGGGACCCACGCGGCGCCCCCCGGAGCGCGAGCAGGGCCACGCCACCGCCCACACACAGTTGCCAGACCCGCCCCAGGGAGTTGAAGTAGTCGCCCGGGTCCGGACTTGCCGACTGTGCCAGCGACCACAGCAGGGACGGAACCCCGATCACGAGCAGGGTCAGGGCGCCGACGTGCCAGGCACCGGCGCGACCACCCCGTGCTCGGTGGGTGATGAATGCGACGACCAGCAGGGCCAGCGGGAGGACGAGGTAGAACTGCTCCTCCACGGACAGCGACCAGTAGTGCTGGACCGGGCTGGGGAGGGACTCGGCCGCCAGATAGTCCACCTCGATGGCCGCGAAGCGCCAGTTCGCGACATAGGCCGCGCTGGCGACGATGTCCCAGCCCACCGACCGCAGCGCCGTCACCGGCAGGAGCCACCACGTGGCCGCTGCGGTCACCGCGAGGACCAGCAGCGATGCAGGCAGCAGGCGCCGTGCCCGGCGGTGCAGGAACTTCCCCACCCGGATCCGGCCGGTGCGGTCCAGCTCGCCCACGAGGAGGCGCACCATGAGGAACCCCGAGATGACGAAGAAGACATCGACCCCGATGAAGCCACCGGGCAGGCCGGGGACCTCCGCGTGCCACAGCACCACGAGAGCCACGGCCAGAGCACGCAGCGCCTGCAGGTCGCGCCGGTGTCCCCCGGCGGCCGGGGGCGGGGTCTGCGCCAACGTCAGACCACGGTGAGCGGCAGCAGCTTCTTGCCGGTCGGGCCGATCTGGATCTCGGTGTTCATCTGGGGGCACACCCCGCAGTCGTAGCAGGGGGTCCACCGGCAGTCGTCGACCTCACGGCCGTCGAGGGCGTCCTGCCAGTCGTCCCACAGCCACTCCTTGTCCAGGCCGGAGTCGATGTGGTCCCACGGGAGCACCTCGGTCTCGCCGCGCTCGCGGGTGGTGAACCACGCGACGTCCAGCCCGTGCGGTGCCAGCGCCGACTCCCCCGCGGCCATCCACCGCTCGTAGGAGAAGTGCTCGCTCCAGCCGTCGAACCGCCCGCCGGCACGCCATACGGCCTCGATGACCGCACCGACGCGCCGGTCGCCCCGGGACAGCAGCCCCTCCACGATGCCCGGCTGGCCGTCGTGGTAGCGGAAGCCGATGGCCGAGCCGTAGCGACGGTCCGCGCGAATCGCCTCGCGCAGCTTGGTCAGGCGGGCGTCGGTCTCCTCGGCGCCGAGCTGGGCGGCCCACTGGAACGGCGTGTGCGGCTTGGGCACGAAGCCGCCGATCGAGACGGTGCACCGGATGTCCCGCCGGCCACTGACCTGCCGCCCGGTGTCGATGACCTTCTTGGCGAGCTCGGCGATCTCGAGCACATCCTCGTCGGTCTCGGTCGGCAGCCCGCACATGAAGTAGAGCTTGACCTGCCGCCACCCGGCGCCGTAGGCCGCGGCCACGGTGCGGATCAGGTCCTCCTCGCTGACCATCTTGTTGATGACCCGCCGCATCCGCTCGCTGCCGCCCTCCGGGGCGAAGGTGAGCCCGGAGCGGCGCCCGTTGCGGGTCAGCTCGTTGGCCAGCTCGATGTTGAAGGCGTCGACCCGGGTGGACGGCAGCGACAGCGAGGTGTTGGTGCCCTCGTAGCGGTCGGCCAACCCCTTGGTGACGTCGGCGATCTCGCTGTGGTCGGCCGAGGAGAGCGAGAGCAGGCCGACCTCCTCGTAGCCGGTCGTCTTCAGCCCCTGCTCCACCATCGCGCCGATCCCCTCGATCGACCGTTCCCGCACCGGGCGGGTGATCATGCCGGCCTGGCAGAACCGGCAGCCGCGGGTGCAGCCGCGGAAGATCTCCACGCTCATCCGCTCGTGCACCGACTCGGTGACCGGCACCAGCGGGGTCTTGGGGTAGGGCCAGGAGTCCAGGTCCATCACGGTGTGCTTGGAGACCCGCCACGGCACACCCGGCCGGTTCGGCACGACCCGCTGGATCCGCCCGTCGGGCAGGTAGTCGACGTCGTAGAACGCCGGGACGTAGACCCCACCCGTCCGAGCGAGCCGCAGCAGCAGCTCCTCCCGGCCGCCGGGGCTCCCCTCGGCCTTCCAGCCGCCGATGATCGAGGTCGCCGCCAGCACCGCCTCCTCGCCGTCGCCGACGATCGCGGCGTCCAGGAAGTCGGCGATCGGCTCGGGGTTGAACGCCGCGTGACCGCCGGCGATGACGATGGGGTGGTCGTCGGTGCGCTCGGCGGCATGCAGCGGAATGCCGGCCAGGTCCAGCGCCGTGAGCATGTTGGTGTAGCCCAGCTCGGTGGAGAAGGACAGCCCGAGGACGTCGAAGTCACCGACCGCGCGGTGCCCGTCGACGGTGAACTGCGGCACCCCCTCGGCGCGCATCAGCCGCTCCAGGTCCGGCCAGACCGAGTAGGTCCGCTCGGCCAGCGCCGTCGGCTGCTCGTTGAGGACCTCGTAGAGGATCATGACGCCCTGGTTGGGCAGGCCGATCTCGTAGGCGTCGGGATACATCAGCGCCCACCGCACGGTGAGCTCCTCCCCGCCCGGCCCGAACCCGGCCACGTTCCAGTCCTTGACCTGCGAGTTCAGCTCGCCCCCGACATACTGCACCGGCTTGCTCACCCGCTCGAGGAGCGGCTCGAGCGCCGGGAAGATGCTGTCTCCGCGCGTGGTCCTGGGCCCCTGCACGCGGGCCTGGTCGGTGGCAGTCATGGCTCAAGGGTATGCCGAGTGGTCCCGCGGACGGGCCCCTCCGGTCAGGCGGTGGGTCGCCAGCCCGCCTCGCCGGCCGCCTCCTGCGCCGCGCGGAACCGGTGCCCGCCCGTGGCGTGGTCGTGCAGCTGCGCGGCGGCCGTCGCCACCTCCTGGAAGGACGGGGTGTCCAGGGGGCGGGCGTAGGTCAGGTCGTTGGTGGCCCAGCTGAACATCCGGTCGGTCAGCGAGGCCTTGCCCTGCGGGAGCCGGCCGACCGCCTCCGGGCGCAGGTCGAAGCGCAGGATCTCCGAGCGCCCCAGGCCCGCCCCGCGGGTCAGCACGGACAGGTCCTGGACGTCCGCCCAGGGCACCCACAGGTGCTGGCCCTTGTGGAGCACGCGGAACTGCTGCCGCTGGAGCACCAGGGCGGGCTCGTCCTGCAGGTAGGTCTTGCGCTGCCACTGCAGGCTCAGGCCGCCCAGCGCGACGACCAGCAGTCCGCCGATCGCGGCGCCGATCCGGTAGCCAGGGTCCTCCGACACCACCGCGACCACGAGGCAGACGACGGCCACCAGCCCGAGCGCGGACCCGGTGAACACGAAGCGGCGTCGGTAGGCGGCGGTGTTCGGCCGGGTGACGATCTCGTCGGGCAGCGCGAGGGCAGGGTGCGGCACAGGATGCGATGAAGGGTTCCCCATGCCGCCCATTATCCACGGCATCCGACCGGGTTGGCCCTACGCTGCGTCCATGACCCCGGCCCGCGCGTGGCACCTGCTGACCCTGCTGACCGTGTCGGCGGCGCTCGTCCTGCAGACCGTCCTGGTCATCAACGGCGCCGCGGTGCTCGACGAGACCGCGGTGCGTCCGCTGGGCACCCGCCTGTTCCAGATGTTCTGCTACTTCACCATCCAGTCCAACCTCCTGGTGGCTGTGATGGCCGCCGGGCTGGCCGCCGATCCCCGGCGGGACGGGAGAGTATGGCGGGTGGTCCAGACCGACGCGCTGCTCGGCATCACCCTCACCGGGCTGGTTCACTTCTTCCTGCTCCGACCGCTGCTCGACCTCAGCGGATGGCCCGCCGTGGCCGACAACCTGCTCCACCTGGTGGTCCCCGCCCTGGTCATCCTCGGCTGGCTGCTGTTCGGGCCACGGCCCCGGCTCGACGGGCGCACCGTCTGGTGGTCGTTGGCCTGGCCGATCGCCTGGCTCGTTGTCACGCTCGTGCTCGGGGAGCTCAGGGACTGGTACCCCTACCCGTTCATCGACGTCTCCGAGCACGGCTACGCGCAGGTGCTGCTGACCAGCCTCGGCGTGACCGCGCTCTTCCTGGTCCTCGTCGCCGTGGTGCGGCTGGCCGAGCGCGTCCTGCCGGCCGCACCCCGCTGACGAACCCGAGGGGGCGGGTCAGTCGGAGTAGAGCGCGTCCAGCTGGTCGGCGTACTTCCTGGTGACCACGCGCCGCTTCAGCTTCATGCTCGGGGTGAGGTCCCCCTCCTCCACGGTCAGGTCGTGGTCCAGGATGACGAACTGCTTGATCTGCTCCCAGCGGTTGAGCTGCACGTTGAGCTCGTCGACGTAGCCCTGCACCATCTCGCGGCAGGCCGGGGAGCCGACGATCTCGGCGTAGGTCTTGCCGCCCAGGCCGTTCTGCGCGGCCCAGCCCTCGATCGCGTCGGGGTCGAGGGTGACGATGGCGGAGACGAACTTGCGCCCGTCGCCCTCGATGACCAGCTGGCTGGCGTAGGGGCAGATGCCCTTGAACATCGACTCGATGACCGACGGGGCGACGTACTTGCCGCCGGAGGTCTTGAACAGGTCCTTCTTGCGGTCGGTGATGCTGAGGAAACCGCGCTCGTCGATCTCCCCGATGTCACCGGTGTGGAACCACCCGTCGGCGTCGAGCGCCTCCGCCGTGGCCTCGTCGTTCTGGTGGTAACCGGGGGTGACACCGGGCCCGCGCAGCAGGATCTCGCCGTCGTCGGCGATCTTTGCCTCGGTGCCCGGCAGCGCCCAGCCGACGCTGCCGAACTTGTAGCCACCGGTGTTGGGACGGTTCACGAAGGATGCGGCGCTGGTCTCGGTGAGGCCGTAGCCCTCGATGATGCGCAGCCCCACCGCGTCGAACCACTCGGCGACGTCGCGGTTGAGGGCCGCGGACCCGGAGATGAAGAAGCGCACCCGGCCCCCGAAGCGGGCCTGGACCTTCTTGAGCACCAGCGCGTCGGCCACGCCGTGCTGCAGGGCCAGCAGACCGCTCGGCTCCTTGCCCTCCTGGCGCAGCGCGCTGACCTTGCGGCCGACGCCGGTGGCCCAGTGGAAGAGCTTCTCCTTGATGCCGCCGTCCTCGGCGATCATCATGGTGATCTTGCCGTAGGCCTTCTCGAAGATGCGCGGGGCAGCACCCATGAAGGTCGGCTGCACGACCGCGACGTTCTCGACGATCTTGTCGACCCGCCCGTCGACCGCGGTGGGGAAGCCGATCTGCAGGGGCAGCACCAGCAGCACCTTGCCGAAGACGTGGGCCAGGGGCAGCCAGAGGTACTGCAGGTCGGCGCCGGAGAGGATGTTCACCGAGTCGACGGCCGCGGCCTCGTAGGTCCAGGCGGAGTGGGGCAGCCGGACGCCCTTCGGGCGGCCGGTGGTGCCGGAGGTGTAGATGATCGTGGACAGGTGGTCCGGGGTGAGCTGGTCGATGCGCTCGTCGACCACACCGGGCTCGCTGGCGAGCCGGGCCTGGCCGCGCTCCTCCAGCTCGGACAGCGTGATGACCCAGTCGCCGTCGCCCTCGCCGTCGATCAGGACGACGTGGCTGACGTCGGGGAGCTCGGAGCGGTGCGCCCGGAGCTTCTCCACCTGCGTGGCGTCCTCGGCGATGACGACCTTGCTGCCGGAGTCGGCGACGATGAAGGCGACGTCGCTGGACAGGGTGGTCGGGTAGATGGTCGTGGTCGCGGCGCCCGCGGACATCACCGCCAGGTCCGAGAGCACCCACTCGAGCCGCGTGGAGGAGCACAGCGCGACCCGCTCCTCCGGCCCCACGCCGAGGTCGACCAGGCCGGCCGCCATCGCGTTGGCGCGGGCAGCGGCCTCGGACCAGGTCAATGACTCCCACGACTCGCCCACCGGGTAGCGGAAGGCCTCCTCGGTCGGGGACTTGGCCACCCGATCGCGGAACATGTGGCCCACGCTCGTGGCCGGGTTGTCGAGGGTGACCTGGTCGAACTGCTCTTCACGGGCGGACAACGCCATAACTCGTCCTTCGTTGGGCGGGTGGTGGGGCCGATCCTCTCAGGTCGGATGGTGTTTCGGTAGAGCGACCCGGGAGAATCTGCCCCGAATGTTACCTACTGGTACGCACCAGGGGTGCGGACGCCGCCACCCGCTGCGGCTGCTGGCACGCCGCGACGAGGCCGACGGCCAGCCAGCAGGCGAACATGGAGGATCCCCCGTAGGAGACGAACGGCAGCGGCAGCCCGGTCACGGGCATCAGGCCGAGGTTCATCCCCACGTTCTCGAAGGTCTGGAAGAGCAGCCAGCCCGCCACGCCGACCGCGACCAGGCGGGCGAACGGGTCGTCCGTGCGCACCGCCACCCAGAGGGCCCGGACGACGAGGAAGACCAGCAGGCCCACGATCCCCAGCGCCCCGAGCAGACCGAGCTCCTCCCCCGCGATGGAGAAGACGAAATCGGTGTGCTGGAAGGGGATGAACCCGCCCTGGGTCTGCGGGCCCTGCCCCAGGCCGGCGCCGTCCCAGCCTCCCGAACCGATCGCGAGGCGGGCCTGCCGGGTCTGGTAGCCGATGCCCTGCGGGTCCCGCGCGGGGTCGGCGAAGGCCAGCAACCGGTCCAGCTGATAGGGGTCCAGCAGCGGCACCCGGATCGCCGCGACGATCGCGGCGACGGCCCCCACCACGGCCGCGACGGTCCACCGGGCGGCGGCGCCCGAGGCGGCGACCACCCCGACCGTCATGGCACCCAGCACGAGGGCGGTGCCCAGGTCCGGCTGGAGCAGGATCAGCCCGATCGGTATGCCGGCCAGCACCCAGGCCGTGAGCACCTCCCGCCAGCGGGGTGGCCGGGTCGCGTCACGCCCCTCCGCGAGGATCATCGCCAGTCCGATGCACAGGGCGATCTTGGCCAGCTCGGCCGGCTGGAGGGAGAACCCGCCCGGCAGGTGGATCCAGGACCGCGAGCCGTTCACCGTGACCCCGAGTGGGCTGAGCACGAGCAGCAGACCCAGCAGGCCGGCCAGGTAGACCCAGGGAGCAGCCGCCCGGACCCACCGGACGTCGGCGCGCAGCAGGAGCACCGCCATGGTCGCGCCGATGCCGGTGTTGATGAGGTGGCGCACCGCCAGGGCCGCGCCGACGTCCTGGTGCGTCCCGGACCAGATGAGCAGGGCGCCGATCAGGCTCAGCCCGAGCGCCGCGACATACAGCCCCCAGTCGATGCGCACCCAGGCCATCGGGTCAGCCCAGGAGGATGGACCGGCTGACGTCGACGTCCCGCCCGATCTGGGTGAGCATCTCCTCGATCGAGTCGAAGCGCACGTTGCCCCGCAGGTGCTGCACGAAGTCGACGCCGACGTGCTCGTGGTAGAGGTCCAGATCCAGGCGGTCGAGCACGTGCGCCTCGACGACCCGGACCGGGACGTCGTCGAAGGTCGGGTTGGTGCCCACCGAGATCGCGGCGGGCAGCCTGCGCTCCGGGTCCCCGGCCGGCAGGTCGAGGCGCTCCAGCCACCCGGCATACACCCCGTCGGCCGGGACCAGCCCGGTCATGTCGGGCTCCAGGTTGGCGGTCGGGAAGCCCAGCTCCCGGCCCCGGTGGTGCCCGTGCACGACCTCGCCGCTCACCCGGTGCGGGCGCCCCAGGATGTCGGCCGCGTCCGCGACCCGGCCCTCGGCGAGGAGGAGCCGGAGATGGGTCGAGGACCAGTTCCGGGCCCCCGCGGTCGTCTCGCCCACCGGAGCGAGCTCGACGACCTCGAAGCCGTAGCGCTCCCCCAGCTCACGCATCGTGTCGATATTGCCGGAGTTGTTGACCCCGAAGCGGGAGTCCGAGCCGAGCACCACGGCGCAGGAGCCCAGGGCCTCGACGAAGACCTCGCGCACGAACTCCTCGGGCGTCATCGCCGCGAGCTCGCGGGTGAACTCTAGGACGAGGATGCCGTCGAGCCCGGTGCCGGCCATCAGCTCGATCCGGTGCTCCAGCCCGGCGAGCTGCACCGGGGCGCGGTCGGGGTGGAGGACTGCGAGCGGCGGCGGGTCGAAGGTGACGGCCACCGCGGACGCGTTGCGGTCCCGCGCGGCGCGCACGACGGTGCCCAGCAGGGCGCGGTGGCCCCGGTGGACCCCGTCGAAGTTGCCGAGGGTCACGACGCTGGGGCCGAATCCGGACGGGATCTCCCCCAAGGCGTTCCAGCGCAGCACGGACCCCACTCTAAGGTGCCGGGAAGACGACATGGCTGCGCGCCACCTCCCCGGTCTCGTCGAGCATCGCCACGAGCCGGCCGTCCGGCCCGATCGCGGCCACCGGCTCCCGCCGTCCGGGGGCCGCGGCCGGCAGTCGCTTCCCGTGCCCGAGGTCGATAGCCTCCTGGGCGCTGAGCTGCCGCACCGGGAAGGCCGCCGCGGCCGCCCGGGCGAGGGGCACGAGGTGGGCGGCCGCCCCGTCCTGCTCCACCTGTTCCAGGGTGCTGGCGGCGGACAGGTCGAGAGTGCCGACCCTGGTGCGCCGCAGCGCGGTGAGGTGACCGCCGACCCCCAGACGGGCCCCGAGGTCGCGCGCCAGGGCCCGCACGTAGGTGCCCGAGCTGACCTCGACGGCCACGTCCAGGTCCACGTGCTGGGCGCCGGTGGGCTCGGGCCGATGCACGTCCAGCACGTCGAAGCGGTGCACGGTGACGGCCCGGGCGGCCAGTTCCACGTCCTCGCCGGCCCGCACGCGCGCGTAGGAACGTTTGCCGCCGACCTTGATGGCGCTGACCGCGCTGGGCACCTGCTCGATGGCACCGGTGAGCTCGGCCACGGCGCCCTCGATCTGCTCCCCGGTCACGCCCGAGGCGTCGGCGGTCGCGGTGACCTCCCCCTCGGCGTCGTCGGTGACGGTGCTGACACCGAGCCGGATCGTGGCGGTGTACTCCTTGTCCGCCCCGACCAGGAAGGTGAGCAGCTTCGTCGCCCGGTTGACCCCGAGGACCAGGACCCCGGTGGCCATCGGGTCCAGCGTGCCGGCGTGACCCACCCGGCGGGTGGCGCACAGCCGCCGGCCGCGGGCCACCACGTCGTGGCTGGTCCAGCCCGCCGGCTTGTCGATCACGAGCAACCCGTCACCGGCCGGCTCCGGGCCGTCCGTCCGCCCGGGTGAGCTCTCCTGCTCAGTCCCGCCCGTCGGCATACTCATCCGTCAGGTCGTCCTCGTCGGGCGCCGGCTCCTCGGGCTCGGTCTCGCGGGGCTTGCGGTAGGGGTCGGCCTCGCCGGCGTAGCCGCCCGCGGCCCGGCCGGCCGCGAGCTCGGCATCCCGCTCGTGGACCTGGCGGAAGACGTCCTCCAGGTGGGCGGCGTCCTCCGGCAGCGCGTCGGGGACGAACTCCAGGGTCGGGGTGAGGCGGATGCCGAGCCCCTTGCCCATGTGCGAGCGCAGCCGCCCGCGGTAGGCCGCCAGCACCTCGGCGGCGTCGGCGCGCTCCTGCTCCCCGCCCAGGACGGTGTAGAAGACGGTGGCCTGCTGCAGGTCGCCGGTGACGCGGACGTCGGTGATCGTGACGAACCCGAGCCTGGGGTCCTTGACCAGCGTGTCGAGCCCCTGCGCGATGAGCACCTTGATGCGCTCGGCGACCTTGCGGGCGCGTGCGGGATCAGCCATGTCTCCTCCTCGGTCTGGTTGCAACGAGACAGTCTAGGTCGCCCGCGGGCGTGTCCCGGACACCGCCGGTCCCGTCTGTGGGTCCCCACCACCGGGTGCCTGCCCGGCACCCACGTCAGTATGACGAGGGGCCGGCCCCACCTGTCGGTGAAGCCGGCCCCTGTGTCACCCGCGGTCGGGCGCGGGTCACCTGCGCGTCAGGTGCGCGGGATCTCGCGCATCTCGTAGGTGGTGATGAGGTCGTCCACCTGGACGTCGTTGAACGAGCCCAGGTTGATGCCGCACTCGAAGCCCTCGCGGACCTCGGTGACGTCGTCCTTGAAGCGCCGCAGACCGGCCACCTCCAGGCCCTCGGTGATCACCACGCCGTTGCGGGTGATCCGGGCCTTGGCACCGCGGGTGATCACGCCGCTGCGGACCAGGGACCCGGCCACGTTGCCGAACTTGGAGGAGCGGAAGATCTCCCGGATCTCGGCGGTGCCGGTCTCGACCTCCTCGAACTCCGGCTTGAGCATGCCCTTGAGGGCGTTCTCGATGTCCTCGATCGCCTGGTAGATCACGCCGTAGTAGCGGATCTCCACGCCCTCGCGCTCGGCGACCTCGGCGTTCTGGCCCTCGGCCCGGACGTTGTAGCCCAGGATGATCGCATCCGAGGCGGCCGCCAGGTTGATGTTGTTGAGGGTGATCGCACCGACGCCGCGGTCGATGATCCGCAGGTCGACCTCGTCGCCGACGTCGATCTGCAGCAGCGCGTCCTCCAGCGCCTCCACGGAGCCGGACACGTCGCCCTTGAGGATCAGGTTGAGCGTGTCGACCTTGCCCGCCGCGAGGGCCTCGTTGAGGTCCTCCAGGCTGATCCGCTTGCGCGCCTTGGCCAGCGAGGCCTGCCGGTCGGCCGCCTCCCGCTTCTCGGCGATCTGCCGGGCCGTGCGGTCGTCGGGGGCCACCACGAAGGTGTCGCCCGCGCGCGGCACGGATGCCAGGCCGAGCACCTGGACCGGACGCGACGGGGTCGCCTCCTCCACGTTGTTGCCGTGCTCGTCGAGCATCGCCCGGACGCGGCCGTGGGAGGAGCCGGTGACGATCGCGTCGCCGACCTTCAGGGTGCCTTGCTGCACCAGGACCGTGGCCACCGGGCCGCGCCCGCGGTCCAGGTTGGCCTCGATCGCCACACCGCGGGCGTCCTTGTTGGGGTTGGCCCGCAGGTCCAGGGCGGCGTCCGCGGTGAGCAGCACCGCCTCCAGCAGCGTGTCGATGTTCTGGTCGTTGCGCGCGGAGACGTCGACGAACATCGTGTCGCCGCCGTACTCCTCGGCGATCAGGTTGTACTCGGTCAGCTGCTGGCGCACCTTGGCCGGGTTGGCACCGTCGACATCGATCTTGTTGACCGCCACCACGACGGGCACGTCGGCCGCCTGGGCGTGGTTCAGCGCCTCGATCGTCTGCGGCATCACGCCGTCGTCGGCCGCGACCACGAGGATGGCGATGTCGGTCACCTTCGCACCACGGGCACGCATGGCGGTGAACGCCTCGTGACCGGGGGTGTCGATGAAGGTGATCGGACGGTCGTCGCCCTCGTGGTGCGTGCGCACCTGGTAGGCACCGATGTGCTGGGTGATGCCACCGGTCTCGCTGGCGCCGACGTCCGCCTTGCGGATCGCGTCCAGCAGGCGCGTCTTGCCGTGGTCGACGTGACCCATGACGGTCACGACCGGCGGCCGTGCCTCCAGGTCCTCGTCGGTCTCGGCCTCCGCCTCGGCCTCCAGGTCGAGCCCGAAGGACTCGAACAGCGCCTTCTCCTCCTCCTCGGGGGAGACGACGCGGATGTCGTAGCCGAGCTCAGAACCGAGCACCCCGAAGGTGTCCTCGTCCAAGGACTGGGTCGCCGTGGCCATCTCACCGAGGTGGAAGAGCACGGTCACGAGCGATGCGGGGTCGACGTTGATCTTGTCGGCGAAGTCGGTCAGCGAGGCGCCGCGACGCACGGTGATGGTCTGGCCGTTGCCGCGCGGGATGCTGACCCCACCGATGGTGGGCGCCTGCATCTGCTCGAACTCGGCGCGCTTGGCCCTCTTGGACTTGCGCCCGCGGACCTTTCCACCGCCACGACCGAAGGCACCCTGGGTGCCGCCACGACCACGGGGGCCGCCACCGGGGCGGCCGCCGGGGCCGCCCCGGAACCCGCCCGGACCACCGCCGGGTCCGCCACCGGGACCACCGCCGGGCGCGCCGCCGCGGCCACGGCCGCCGGGGCCGCGGGCCGG
>Ga0123332_1000875_pt1 | contig 30339 bp, 22 predicted proteins | sample BioC12SIPDNA_4_FD_89958 | JGI IMG/M metagenome (GOLD analysis project Ga0123332, IMG submission 89958) | Anaerobic biogas reactor microbial communites from Washington, USA - Biogas_R2_A C12 SIP DNA | ecosystem: Engineered > Bioreactor > Anaerobic > Unclassified | place: Washington, USA... | reverse complement strand
CGGTCTCCAGGGAGCCGTACCACCCACCGAGCACGTCCGAGACGCGCTGACGGATGACCTGCTCGACCGTCTGGACGGCGTCGACCTCCTGCTGGGCGGCCGGCCCGCCGGTCCCGTGGTCAGACATGGCCGGGCAGCATCTCGTAGCCGGGGTTGAAGATCGTGCGGCGGCCGTCGACCATCGTCACCCGTCCGGTCAGGGTCAGGTAGGTGCCGGGGCCAATCCCCTCGATGGCGCGGCGACCGAGCCAGACCACGTCGACGATCCCCGTGCCGTCATAGAGCTCGACGCGCAGCTCGGGCGCCTGCCCCGCCGGGAGCACGGCCACGCTGTGCACGGTGCCGGTCACCGAGACCTGGGCGCGCGGGGTCAGGTCGGCGATGCGGGTGCAGCCCGGGCGGGCACACTCGGCCGCGACCTCCTGCGCCTCCAGCTCGGACTGGTCGAGGCTGAGGGTGTCGAGCGTCTCGCGCAGACCCATCAGTCGTCCGACCCCGTCCCGTCGGTCTGACCTGCCGGCGCGCCGCCCTCGGAGCCGGCGGCCGGACCACCAGCCTCAGCTGTGCCGCCCGGAGCCTGGGGCGCAGCAGGGGTCTGGGGCGCAGCAGGGGTCTGGGGCGCAGCAGGGGTCTGGGGCGCGGCGGGAGTCTGGGGCGCGGCCGCGGCCTTCGCCGCTGCGGCCGCCCGGGCCGCTGCCCGACGCCTGGTCGCCTCCTCGACGACCCCCTTCGGGGCGGTCAGCGGGAGCACCTCGCGCGGCGGACGCGGATCGCTGCCCCGGTCCACGACGACCTGGCGCAGGAACTTGCGGACGACCTCCAGCTGCCTGCCCTCGGTGGCGGCCGGACCGTTGATGACCGCGCGCAGGAACCAGCGGGGGCCGTCGACCCCGATGAACCGGTTGGTCGCGAAGGCCACCCGTCCCGCGGCGTCCTGGCCAGGCACCCGGGCGAGCAGCTCCTTGCCCATCACGCCCTTGCTGTCGATCGCCGAGGAGCCCCCGGCCTGCTTGACCCCCTCGGCCAGACCCTGGCGGATGTCATCCCACAGACCCTCGCTGCGCGGGGCGGCGAAGGCCTGGATCTGCAGCTTGGACCCCTGGATCGTGCAGGTCAGCCCGACGATCTTGGAGGACTCCTTCTCGACGTCGAGCCGCATCTCCATGCCCGGCACCGCCGGCACGCGCAGCGCCCCGAGGTCGATCCGACCGTTGAGCTCGGTGCGCTCGGACGCGTCATAGGGGCCGTCGAAGGCGCGCTCCCAGTCCCGGTCGACGCCCGGCTCCCCCTCCGGCTTGGCCGGGGTGGTGTCCTCGACCGGCTCGGCGGTCTGGTTCTTCTTGCTGCGGCCGAAGATGCCCACGGTGTGTCAGTCCTTCTGCATGGTGGTGGTCGTGGTGGTGGCGGACCCGAACCCGCCGGAGGCCCCGTGCCCGCTGGTGCCGCGGTCACTGCCGGGCAACGCACTGACCTCGGTGAACGCGACCACGGAGACCGGCTGCACGATGAGCTGGGCGATCCGGTCGCCCCGTCGCACCGTGAACGGCGCCGTGGCGTCGGTGTTGAGCAGGTTGATCATGATCTCGCCGCGGTAGCCCGCGTCGATCGTCCCGGGGGCGTTGACGATGGTGATCCCGTGCCGCGCGGCCAGGCCCGAGCGCGGGTGGGTGAACGCGGCATACCCGTCCGGCAGCGCGATCGCGACACCTGTCCCGACGAGGGCCCGCTGGCCCGGGGCCAGGGTGACGTCCCCACGGGCGTGCAGGTCGACCCCGGCGTCACCCGGATGCGCCCTGCCGGGGACCGGCAGGGCGTCGTCGAGCCGGTGCAGCAGCACCGGGACAGGTTGGGTGGTCACGTGGTCAGAGGGTACCCGCTGAACGCGGGTCCCCCATATCGGTGGTCAGGCCGCGCACTCGGTGCACACGGGCAGTCCACCGACCTCCTTGGCGAGCTGGCTGCGGTGGTGGACCAGGAAGCAGCGCGAGCAGGTGAACTCATCGGCCTGACGCGGGAGGACCCGCACCGACAGCTCTTCACCCGACAGGTCTGCCCCCGGGAGCTCGAAACCCTCGGCGTGCTCGGTCTCGTCGACGTCGACGCTCGAGGAGCTCTTGTCCGCCCGCCGTGCCTTCAGCTCCTCCAGAGAGTCTTCATTAATGTCGTCCTCGGACTTGCGAGGGGCGTCGTAGTCGGTGGCCATGACGGTCCTCTTCCTCTCGTGAGCTGGTGTCGCAGGGTCTGGCTGATCCTGCGGTGTGCGAATTGTCTCGGTGTGAACGCTGGACGTGCCGGTTTTGTGCCCGATCCCGGGGACGCGTTTGCCCAGCCCGGACCGTGCGGCCCACGGCGACGCTGCCGCACCCGCACAGACACCGGAAACGCAGGTGTTCGCGGGGATTGTGCCGTATGTCGGGTGGTCCCGTCGAGCCGGGGGTCAGTCCGCCCCGCAGGCGGCCGGTTTCGCCGTCCGCAGGTTCGGGCAGCAGCCGGGCGCGCAGACCGACGGCCAGGGCTGGCCCACCGGCCACGCGGGCTGCTCCGGGGACTCCCCGCGCTCCTGCGCCGCACGCTCGACTACCAGGTCCACCACCCCGGAGACGAACTGCGGATCGATCCCGACGGTCGGCACCCGCAGCACCTGGATCCCCACCTCGGCGGCGGTCTCCTGGGCCTCGGTGTCCAGGTCGAAGACGACCTCCATGTGGTCGGAGACGAAGCCGATCGGGGCCAGCACCACATGGGTGACCCCCTCGGCGGCCAGCTCGCGCAGCCGGTCGTTGACGTCCGGCTCCAGCCACGGCTGGCTGGGCGGGCCGGAGCGGGAGCAGTAGGTCAGCTCACCGACCAGCTCCTCCCCCAGCGTCGCGCGCGCCTCCGTCGTGATCGCCTGGGTCAGCGCCTGGTGCTGGGCGCTGTAGACGTTGCCGTCACCGTCCCCGGGACCGGAGGTGTCGTCCATGGCGTCGGGGATCGAGTGGGTCACGAAGACCAGGTGCGGCAGGATCCCGGAGGAGTCCCTCAGCTGCCGCGCAGCCTCGGTGACCAGCCGGGCGTTGGTGGAGGAGAAGCCGGGGTGGTTCCAGTACTGCCGGATCTTGTCGACGCGCACCGGCGACCCCTCCTCGGCGAGCTCCCCGATGGACTCGGCGATGTCCTCGCGGTACTGCCGGCAGGAGCTGTAGGAGGAGTAGGCGCTGGTGGTGACCGCCAGGACCCGCGTCATGCCCTCCTCGGCCGCGCCGCGCAGGACGTCGGTGAGGAAGGGCTCGGAGTTGCGGTTGCCCCACAGCAGCGGGGTCGTGATCCCGCGCCGCGCGAACTCCTCGCCCAGCGCCGCCAGCAGGGCCCGGTTCTGGTCGTTGATCGGGCTCTTCCCGCCGAAGGCGTGGTAGTGCTCGGCCACCTCGGCGAGCCGCTCGTCCGGGATCCCGCGCCCACGCGTGACCCGCCGCAGGAAGGGCATGACCTCCTCGGGAGCCTCCGGCCCGCCGAAGCTGACCAGCACGACCGCGTCGTAGGGATCGGTCTCCCCCGCCCGTTCCGTGGTCACCTCCCGTTCCAGGTCGGCCAGGGCGTCAGGGGAGTATGCCGCCTCGTCCGTCGGCGTTCCCCCTGCGGTCGGCGTGTGGTCGGCCGCACCCTGACCTGGGTCGGTGGGGTCGGCGATCGGGTTGCTCATCTGCTGTCTCCTGTCGTGCGCAGAGCGGTTGGGGCATTGAGGTCCAGGGCGACGGCGGTCATGCGGATGGCGAAGACCAGCGCGACGGCGCCCCAGATGAGGAGTGGGGTGAGGAAGCCCTGCCAGTCGGCGACCACGATCAGGATCGCACCGACCAGGGCGGGCACGGCATACAGCTCGCGTCGGAGGACCTCGGGGACCTGCCCGGCGAGGACGTCGCGCAGGGCACCGCCCCCGACGGCTGTGATCACGCCGAGGAAGACCGCGGCGAGGGCGCCCGCGTCGAAGTCCAGCGCCTTGAGGGAGCCGCTCACGGCGAAGAGGGCGAGCCCGCAGGCGTCCAGCACCCGCACGGAGGAGCCGAGGACCCGGGCGCGGGAGCCGGGCCGCAGCCGGAGCGCTTCGCGCAGCCGGCGGTACCAGAGGAAGGTGAGCAGCCCGGCCACCAGCGCAGGGGCGAAGAGGCGCCAGTCGCTGATGCCGACCGGCGGGACGTCGCCGAGGAAGACGTCCCGGATGATGCCGCCACCGAGCCCCGCCACCCAGGCCAGGACGACGATGCCGATGAGGTCCAGACCCTTGCGGACACCGACCAGTCCGCCGGAGAGCGCGAAGACGAAGACCCCGAGAATGTCGAGAAGCAGCTGGAGGTCGGAGTCCTGGGTCACCATGGTTCTGCCTAAGGTAGCCCGGTCTGCGGCGTGGCCTCATGCCCAGGGTGGGTGAGAAGTGGCACAGTCGTGCGCAGCGGGTCGATGTGAGGAGAAGCGGATGGAACAGCTGCAGTTCACTGCTGTCCATGAGGATGGCCAACACCTGGTCCTGTCGTCCCCCGACGGCACCGAGTTCCGGCTCCCCATCGACGAACGGCTGAGGTCGGCGCTGCGCAGCCGCGGACCCGCGGCCGACGTGCCCGCGACCCAGCTGAGCCCCCGCGACGTGCAGGCGATGATCCGGGCCGGGCAGACCGCCGAGGAGGTAGCCGAGATCACCGGCTGGGCGGTCGACCGGGTGGTCCGGTTCGAGGCGCCCATCACCGCCGAGCGCGAGCACGTCGCCGGGCTGGCGCGCGCCGCCCACGTGCGCGGACGAAGCGTGGAGGGGGTCGTGCCGACCCTGGAGGCCCGGGTGCTGGAGCGTCTCGCGGCCCGCGGCGTCGACCCGGACAACACCAGCTGGGACGCGACCCGTCCGGCGGGTGGCCCGTGGACGGTCGTCGTCAACTTCGTCGCCGGTCAGCGGCAGCGTGCCGCGGCCTGGCGGTTCGAGCCGGCAGACCGCACGGTCGAGGCGCTGGACGACGAGGCCCGTTGGCTGAGCGAAGACGAGCAGGCGCTCCCGGGCAGCGCCGCCGGCCGGCAGCTCCTGGGCACCCACGGCGCCTCCGAGGAGGTCGACCTGGTCACCAGCATGCGGGAACGCAGTCGCACCCGTAGCCGGCGCAAGAAGCCGGCCGCCCCGCGCGAGGCGCAGGGCGCGGCCCCCGCCGTGCAGCAGACCCCCGATGACGTGCTGCCGCTGGAGGACGTGGACGCGGGCCAGGAGGGTGCGCCCCCTGCGGACGCGGCAGCCACCGAGGACCGGTCGGCCACCGACGGCCGGACGGCCACCGACGGCCGGACGGCCGCCGAGGACCCCACGGCCCGCCGCCGCGAGGGTGCTGCCGCCGGGAGCGACCCGGAGCGTGAGGCGTCCGACCGGGCCGCCTCGGGCTCCACCAAGGGGCGACGCTCCAGGACGGCACGGTCCCGGGCCGGTCGCGCCAAGTCCCCCCGACCGAGCCCGACCCCGCCGGAGCAGCCCACCACCGCGGCACCGCCCGCCCCCGAGCCAGCAGCACCCGCAGACGCCGGCGCGGGGGCGACCAGCTATGAGGTCGAGCTCGACTTCGACGAGAACTACGAGGTGGACCCGCGGCCCCAGGAGGCGACGCTGGCCGACCTGTTCGGCCCGGGCGACCCGGCTCCCGACGAGGTGCCCGCCGACGACTACCTCGACGAGGACGATTTCGAGGACCACGGCGACGACTCCGAAGCGCCCGCTGCAGCCGCCCCCACTCCCCCGGCCGTGGAGCCGGGCTCCGCTCCCGCGGCCGCCGAGGGCCTCACCTTCGACAACGACAACGACGACCCGGACGCCGGAGCCACCGCGCCAGAGCCCGCCGACGCCGACGCGGACGCCGCAGCCACCGCGCCCGAGCCCGCCGAGCCCGGGGACGTCGAGCCCGAGGACGCCAAGCCCGAGGACGCCCAGCGCGCCCAGGCTGGAGGCGTCGGACCCACCGAGGTCGAGGACACCGACGCCGACGCGAGCGTTGGGACCACCGACGAGGATGCTGAGACCGCCGACGACACCGCGGCAGACTCCTCGCCCGCGCGGGACTCTTCCCAACCCGGCGCCAAACGCCGCAAGGACGGGCGCCCCGGCGTCCCGAGCTGGGACGACATCATGTTCGGCGCCAAGGACCGCAAGTAGTCAGCCCGCCTCGATCAGCAGGGCCGCGCCGGCGTGGCCAGGTGCCTGCGACGGACTCGACCACGTTCTCCCGGATCAGCCCAGCCCCTGACCGGGCCTCACCGCCGCCGCTAGGCGCAGGCGTGGAGACACGTGCCCGGGAAATACCCGACGGGTCGGCACATTCTGGGTAGAACCCATGCACGTGCCGACCAGTCACGCGCCGAGTGTGCCGACTATTGACGCCAGTCCACGGGAGGCCGTCAAAAGTCGGCACACTGGGCGGCGGGTGGGCGCACGGGGCGCGGGTGAACCGGGGGCGCGAGACGGGCGGGGCGGACGGGCGGGGCGGACGGCCGAACCGTCAGTCCGACGGGGTGCGCCCGGTCGGCAGCGGCAGACCCTTCTTGCCCGGCAGCAGCACGACCAGCAGCCACGCGACGAGCACGACCGCGATGACGGTCATCCCGATCGTCGCGTCGGTGGGCAGCGCCACGGCCAGTCCGCCGCCGATCACCCACGAGAGCTGGATCAGGGTCTCCGAGCGCCCGAAGACCGAGGTCCGCATGTGCTCGGGCACCGTCTCCTGGATCACCGCGTCCAGGGCCAGTTTCCCGACCTGCTGGCACAGCCCGACCACCAGCGAGAGCATCACCACAGTGACCATGCCGAAGTTGATGGCGGTGATCACCGCTGCGACGACGTCGACGATCAGCGTGATCCGCACCAGGGCCCGCGGCGGCAGCATCTTGGCCAGCGACCCCAGCAGCGTACCCAGGGCCGACCCGACGCCCGCCGCGGCCACGACCACGCCCAGCAGCAGCGGGTAGTTGTCGACCCCGCCCCACCCCGGCGGAGGCGACTCGCGCAGCAGGAAGGCCAGGAAGATGGTGAGGAAGCCCGAGAGCATCCTCAGGCCCACGTTGGCGCGCAGGGCCGTGACCACCGGCGCCGGCACCCACCGGCTCGACCGGCCGGCGACCTCGCCGATCGGCACCTCTGTCTCGCCCTTGGCCGAGTCCACCCGGGGCGACAGCAGGATGGCCAGGACCGTGCCCGTGGCGAAGATCAGGAAGGCGAAGCGCAGCGACCACTCCGCCCCGAAGTACGCCAGGCCGACCGCCACCGGGGCCGCCAGGGTCGCACCGGCCGTCCCGGCCAGGGACATCCGGCCGTTGGCCTTGACCAGCGTCATCCCCTCCGGCAGCAGCCGCGGCGTGGCGGCCGAGCGGGTCACGTTGTAGGCCTTGGACGCCACGAGGATGCCCAGCGCCATCGGGAACTGCCACCACGCCGAGGTGTCCAAGGAACTGGCCAGCACCAGGCACAGCACCGCCCGGATCGCCATCGTCGACCCGATCGCCCAACGCCGCCCCTGCCGGAAGCGGTCCAGGAACGGCCCGACGAACGGCGCGATGATGCTGAACGGCAGCAGGGTGAGCAGCAGGAACAGCGCCACCTGCCCGCGCGCCTCCCCCGTCGGCACCGAGAAGAACAGCGTGCCGGCGAGCGAGATGGCCACGACGGCGTCACCGGCGTTGTGCAGGCCGTGGATCTCGATGAGCCGGGACAGGCCGCTCTCCCCCGCACCTCCGGCGTGGGTCGCCTTGCGGGTGGCGCGGTATGCCGTGGCGCCGGCGACGCCGGTGCCGTGCGCCACCGCCTTGGCCGACCTGCTCAGGCCGTGGCCCACCGTCACGCCCGCCTGCGCCACCTTGGCGGCGGGCGAGGGCTTGGGCCGGGCCGAGACCCCGGCGATCGGACCGTACGCCCGGCCCTCCCCCAGCGGGTGGGTCTCGCGCCAGCGCTCCTGCTCGGCCAGCGTCTCCGGCTCGTCCCAGGACTCCCTGCCCACCGCGCCGGTCGGTGGCTCGACGGGTCGCGTCCGGTCCTCGTGGCCCGGCGAGGAACCCGCCTCGGGGCCGCGTCTGCGGTCGGTCATCGCTGCGGCACCGGGCAGACGTCGAGGTCGAAGGGGAGCACCTCGGGCGACAGCGCGGCGGCCCGGGCGGCGTGCGAGGTCATCCGGCGCATGTAGTGGCGACGGCAGAGCACCTCGTACTCGATGACCTGCGCCCCGGCATACTCCTCCGTCTGGTCACCCTCGCCCACGTCGCCCACGACGATCTGGTCGCCCTCGACCACCATCACGCCGTCCACCACGCGGGCGTTGTGGGTGGCGGTCCGTCCGCACCAGCACAGCGCCTCGACCTGCAGCACCTCGGTGCGGTCGGCCAGCTCGATGAGGCGCCGGGACCCGGGGAACAGCTCGGTCCGGAAGTCGGCGCTGATGCCGAAGGCGAAGACGTCCAGCCCCATCTCGTCGACGAGCCGGGCCAGCTGCTCGACCTGGACGGGGGTGTAGAACTGGGCCTCGTCACAGATCAGGTAGTCGACGCGGCGGCCGCTGGTGGCCTGCTCGACCACGAAGTCCCAGAAGTCCAGGTCGTCGGTGACCTCGATGGCCTCGCGCGCCAGGCCGAGCCGGGAGGACAGCACCGACTCCCCCGCCCGGTCGTGCTTGGAGAAGATCAGCCCGCCGCGTCCGCGGGCGGCGTGGTTGTGGTCCATCTGGAGCGCGAGGGTCGACTTGCCGCAGTCCATCGTTCCGGTGAAGAAGACAAGCTCGGCCACGGCGTGCAGTCTACGTAACGGCGGGCAGGTGGAGCAGCGGGATCGCCATCTCCTCGCGTGTCAGCGAGCCGTGGTGCCCCTGCAGCGCCAGGAACTCGGGGCGCTGGGCCCGGGAGTCGAGCACGGTGGCGTGTCCGCGCATGGCCACCACGAGGTCGCCGATGCGCGGCAGCACCCCTTCCGCGACCGATCCGAACCAGCCCTGGTCGACGGCCTCCTCGCGGCTGACGACCAGCGCGGTGTCGCCGAGCAGCTCGGTCCAGGCGGCCAGCACCTCGGGCGCGGCGCCGGGCTCGCAGTACGGCTGCGGCACGCGGGGGTCACCACCCAGATGCCGTATGCCGTGGGCCAGGTCCGGCTCCCACGCCAGGTCCCGGCGCAGGATCTCGGGTGCCTCGACCATGCCGTGGTCGGCGGTGACCGTCAGGGAGGTGCCCGCCGGCAGCCGGCTGGCCAGGTCGGCCAGAGCGGCGTCGGTCCGCTCGACCTCCTCGCCCCACTGCCACGAGTCCGGCCCGTGGACGTGGCCGACCTTGTCGACCTCGCCCCAGTAGAGGTAGACGAAGCTGCGCGGCGACGCGTGCAGGGCGGCGACGGCCGCGTCGACCCGCTCCGGGAGCGCCTTCGCGGCGGCGAAGGACCCGCCGCGCTGGGCAGCGCGGGTCATCCCGGACCCGTCGAAGTAGCCCGGCCCGATCCGGGTGACGCGCACCCCGGCGGCCTCCAGTTCCTGGAAGAGGGTGCGGTGCGGCTGCCAGTCCTCGGGCACCGGCCCGTCGTCCCAGGACAGGTGGTTGAGCAGCCGGTCGTGCTCGGGCATCAGCACCTGCCAGCCGACGATGCCGTGCGCGCCGGGGGGCAGACCCGTCCCGAGGCTGCCCAGGCTGGTCGCCGTGGTGGCGGGGAAGCCGCAGGTCAGGGCGGGTGCCGGACTGTCCAGCGAACGGAGGAACGGGGCGTGGCCGCCACGCCGCCGCAGTTGCTCGGCCCCCAGCCCGTCGATGAGTGCCACGACGGCGCTCCGCGCGGGCGGGAGCACGAACGGCGGCTCCACCCCCAGGAAGGCGCCGGGGTCCGCGGACACACCCAGGCTCCGCGCAACCGCGGGCAGCACGGTGGCCAGCGACCCGGCATACTCCACCTCGAGGAACTCGGGTGGCAGGCTCACCACCGCCGGTTCACCGGCCCAGGCGGGCCGAGAGCTCCCGGGCGAAGTCGATGGCGCGGGACAGCGCCTCGGGACCGTCGGCCTCGGAGGTGATCCGCAGCGAGATGTCGTCCGAGGCCACGGTCCCCTCGTAGCCGTGGTCGCCCTCGCAGTTGGGGTCGGCGCAGACGGCCGGCACCAGGTCGAGTCGGGAGACGGTGCCCCAGCCCAGGGTGAGCGTCAGCGCGCGCCCGGCCAGGCCACCGGAGTATGCCGCGGGGTCGGGCAGCACGTGCGTCATCATCACACCGCGCACCGCCCGCAGCGGGACCGTCTCGGTGGTCGCGGTCGCGAAGTGCCCCTGCGGCTCGCCGGTCTCGTGGTCGTCGGCGTGGCCGATGACCAGCCGGTGCGGGGTCAGCACCAGCACGGTGACGTGCCGCCGGACCGCCTCCTCGTCCAGCGTCGTCTCCTGGTGCACCAGGTGCGCGACGATGTCGTCACCCGCAACCGCCGTGGCGACGACGTCCGCGACGAGGGCGGGCAGATACCCTGCATGCTCAATGTCCTCCCGCAGTCCCTGCGGGAGCGTCATGCTGTCTGGCTGAGGCATGGGACCATCCTCCCACCCCGGCCGCGACCTACCGGAACCGTGTCCACACGGCAGACGGCCCGGTCCCCTGCTGTGCTTGGTCCGACCACCCGAAAGGCCCCACGATGCGTCGACTGCTCGGTGCCGCCGCGCTCTGCGCCCTGCTGCTGTCCGGGTGCGGGGACGCCGACAACCCGGCCCCGTCCGACCCGGTGACCTCGGCGCCGGCCGACGTGGCACCGACGACCGCCGTGGCGGACACCGACCGCGTCACCGCGACCGCGACCCCGGACACCGCCGAGGTCACGAGCACCCCCGCTGCCCCGGCTGAGCCGACGCCGACCACGGCCGCTGCCACGACCCCTGCCCCGGCACCGACCTCCGGCGCTCCGGGGCCGGCCCCGAGCACCGGGGCGTGCACCGGTGACCAGCTGAGCCAGGACATCCTGGGCTTCCCGGGCGGGGTGCACGTCTACTTCTGCGACGGCGACTGGGCCTTCGCGTCCTACCCCGACGCGCCGGGCGCACCGGAGTTCATCGCCCAGCGGGTGGACGGCCGCTGGTTCCACGCGGTCGCCATCGGCGACCCGGTGTGCAGCGAGGACCTGGCGGCACGCGGGGCACCCCCCTCGATCGCCAAGCTGCTGCCTCGGTGCGACGAGCTGACGCCCACGGCCCCGCCGACCACCGCACCCCCGACCACCGCGCCTCCGACGACGGCACCTCCGACGACGGCACCTCCGACGACGGCGCCGCCGCAGCCGGCCTGTGTCATCAACACCAACCTGTATGGCGACACGCACGCCGAGCTCATCGGCGTCACCTGCGTCGAGGCCACCGCCGAGTGGGAGCTGGCCGAGGCCAACGCCGAGCCGTCCTGGACGATCCCGTGGATCACCCCGACGGGCTGGGAGTGCTACGTCACCCCGTTCGACCCCGAGTCCGCGGCGGCGGGCGCCTGCTACGGCCCGGACGGCCACGCCTACTTCACGTTGTACCTCCCCTGACCGATCGCCCCATCACCCGACCGGGCGCGCGGGGTTGCGCTCCCAGACCCGACCGGGCGCGCGGGGTTGCGCTCCCAGACCCGACCGGGCGCGCGGCGTTGCGCTCCCAGACCCGACCGGGCGCGCGGCGTTGTGGTCCTGGGGCCGACCGGGCGCACCAGGCTGCGGCCCCCCCGCCATCGGCCGGCACCCCTGACCGAGTGACCGGTGCTTTAGGTCGCGTGGTTCTGGTCGCATGCGACGTGATCTGCGTGACCAATAGTGCTGGTCACAGAGCGGGCCTCACCCCGAGCTCGCTCACCCCGGAGGACGCAGCACCGTGCGCTCGGTGACCTTCTAGGGCTACGCGCCGTGCGCTCGGTGGCCGCTGTGGTCGCAACGCGGTGCGCCCGGTCGGTCAGCGGGTGAGTGCGCGGCGTCCAACATCCGCGCGGCCCCGGTCGGGGACCACCGTCACCGCCGCACCCAGGACTGCGACGCCCGTGGCGTGGGCGACCACGGGGTTGAGCCGGAGCAGCTGCACCTCGGGAAGGTCGTCGGCCAGCACCGACACCCGCGCCACGAGGTCGTGCAGGACGACCTGGTCGACAGGGTCGGTGCCGCGGTAACCAGCCAGCAGAGGCGCCGCCTTGACCCCCGAGACCATGTCCGCGACGTCGGTGTCGGTCAGCGGCGGGAACCGGTGGGTCACGTCACCGAGGAGCTCGGAGGGGACGCCGGCGACACCGAAGCTCACGACCGGCCCGAACAGGGGGTCCTCGACCGAGGTGATCTCCACGACGACCCCGGTCGGGGCCATCGCCTGGACCGCGATGCTGTCCGAACCCCGCCCCCGCAGCACGCCACGCAGGTCGTCGAAGGCGCTCCTCACCGCCGCGGCCGTCGTCAGATCGGTTCGGATCCAGGAGTGGCCGGGGGCGTGCCGCAGGTCCGGGTCGGTGGCCTTGAGCACCGCGGGCAGGCCGACCTCGGTGGCGATGCGGGCCGCCTCCCGCGCCGAGCCCACCGGGTGCGCCTGCCACACCGCGATGCCATAGGCACCCAGCAGCTCGGCCGCCTCGTCGTCGGTCAGGTCACGTCCGTCGGGGCTGCCCGCCAGGACGCTCTCGATCACGTCGTGGGCATGGCGTCGGTTGATCCGGCCGGGCCGCACCCGCTCGCCGCGGTCCCGGTTGCGCCAGGCGGCGTAGTCGGTGGTGGCGGCGAGCGCCCTGACCGCGTCCTCCGGGAGCGGGTAGGTCGGGAGGGAGCCCCCCGGCGCGACACCGCGCATCCCCAGGAAGGTGGCCACGCACGGTTTGTCGCTCTCGGCCACGGCCGCCTCGACCGCGGCCACGACGTCGGGGTCCGCGGTGGCGATGGGCGGGATGAAGCACGCGACCAGGCTGTCCACCTCGGGGTCGGCCAGGGCCGCCTCCAGCGCGGCGGTGAACTCGGGGACGGTCGCGGTGGCCGGCAGGGCCGTGAGCCTGGTGCCGACCGTCAGCCCCCACTCGACGGCGGCGTCGGCGGCCAGGGTGCTCAGCGCGTCGGAGTTCGTGACGATCGCGACCGATCGGCCCTTCGGGAGGGGCTGGTGCACGACCAGCTGCGCCACGTCGAAGAGCTGGTGGGTGTTCTCGACCCGGATGACGCCGCTCTGGCGAAGCATCTCGGCGAAGGCTTCCGGGCGCTCCCGGGTGGCGCGGACGGTGTGGCCCGGCACCGCGTGGTGGCCCGTGCCGCTCTTGACGACGATCACCGGCTTGACGGCGGAGAGCTGGCGGGAGATCCGGGTGAACTTGCGGGGGTTGCCCATCGACTCCAGGTAGAGCCCGACCGCCGCGGTGGCCTCGTCGTCGATCCAGTACTGCATGAGGTCGTTGCCGGAGATGTCGACGCGGTTGCCCGCCGAGGCGAAGGTCGACAGCCCCAGCCCGCGGCGCTCGGCGGAGGCGAGGACCGCGATCGCCAGGGCCCCGGACTGGGCGAACAGCCCGAGCGAGCCCATGGCGGGCATCCGTGGCGAGAGGGAGGCGTTCAGGCTGAAGCCGACCCCGGTGTTGATCAGGCCGAAGGAGTTGGGGCCCAGGACCCGCATGCCGTGCACGCGCGCGGTCTCCAGGAGCTCGCGCTGCAGCGCGGCGCCCTCCTCGCCCGCCTCGGCGAACCCGCTACTCACGACCACGACCGCACGCACGCCCGCGAAGGCGCACTCGCGCACCACGGCCGGCACCTCCGGGGCGGGCACGGCGATCACGGCCAGGTCGATCGACTCGCCGATCCCGGAGACGCTGGCGTGGGCGCGCAGGCCGGCCACCTCCTCGGCGGCGCGGTTCACGACATACAGCTGCCCGGTGAACCCGCACTCGCGCATGTGACGGACCAGGGCCCCACCGACCGACCCCTCCCGGCGGCTGGCGCCGATGACGACCACGGAGGAGGGGTGCAGGACCCGCCGCATGCTCTGCGCCTCGGCGCGGTGCTCGCGGGACAGCTCGACGGCGCGGGACTTGTCGCTCGGCTCGATGGCGAAGCTGACCGCGATGATCCCGTCGTCGAACTCGTGCTCGACCTCGTAGCCGGCGTCCTGGAAGACGTTGATCATCTTGCGGTTCTGCGGGAGGACGTCGGCGGTGAACAGCTTGACGCCGGCCTCCCGGCCGATCGCCGCGAGGTGCTCCAGGAGGACCGAGCCGATCCCGGTGCCCTGGTGCCGGTCGGCCACGTTGAACGCCACCTCGGCGGCACCCCAGTCGGTCTCCTCCAGACGGTCGTAGCGGCCGATGCCGGCGATCTCGTCGGCGACGATCACCACCAGCGCGACCCGCTTGTCGTAGTCGACGTGGGTGAAGCGGTGCACGTCCTTGTCAGAGAGGCGCCGGATCGGGGCGAAGAACCGCAGGTAGACCGACTCCGCGGACTGCTGGGAGTGCATGTAGTGGATCGCCTCGGCGTCCCCGGGGACGATCGGGCGCACGTGCGCGACGGACCCGTCGCTGAGCACGACGTCGGCCTCCCACTCGCGGGGATAGCCCGGGGGCGCGTCGATCATGGGTCAAGCATGCCCGATCCCCCTCCGGCCCCGCGCCGCGCCACCCGGTCGGCGGTGCAGCCGGCCGTTCCACCCGCGTGCGCCGGCTGCACCCTCGGCGTCCGCGCAGCCCCGGCGTGACCCACCGGTCAGTACCGGACCGGCACCGCCTCCCAGGCCGCCCCGTCCTCGCCCGAGCGCCAGTAGGCCAGGTCGGTCGAGGCCTGGTCCGTGGTCGGGAGGGCGATGATCTCGCGGAACATCGTCACCAGGAGGCGCTCGGGGCGGGCGTCCGCGCCGGGCAGGAAGGCCTCCTCGGTCCAGGTCTGGCCGCCGTCCATCGTGAGCGTGTGGTTGCCCTCGCCCACGAGCAGCAGGTGGTCGGCCCGGACCGAGGACATGAGCGGCGCCCGCTCACCGAGGACGAACGTGGGCACCGTGACGTTGACCGGCATCCAGGCGCGTCCGCCGTTGGTCGTCTCGTGCAGCGCCAACCCCAACTCGTCGTCGCACAGCGCCCACAGGTGCTCGGGGTCGGCGACCGAGGCCGCGATCCCCACGGGCCCGGAGTCGCAGGCGGTGAGCGCCGCAGTGGGCTCGAGCGCGCCGTCCTGCAGCCGCAGCAGGCTGGCCACCGGGATCCCGGCACCCGTGGTGGTGACGACGTAGCGGGTGCCGGTCGTGTCCAGCACGTCGGCGCTGTGCACCCGACCGAGGTCAGCGACCACGTCGTCACGCCAGTCGGTGTCGGTCGGGTCTGTCAGCACGACCGTGCCGAGGAGCTCCGGGCAGTTCGACTGCGGACAGCCCGACCGCTCCCAGGCGAGAGCGGTCGCGAGCAGCTCGTCGTCCCGGACGGACACGTCCTGGACGGAGACATCGCCGACCTGGATGGTGGTCCACGTGCGGCCACCGTCGGTCGTGGTCCACAGCGGGGCCTTGTCGCCCCAGACCCACCCGCGCCCGTTGTCGGCGAAGAGCACCCGGTGGACCAGCCCGAGCTCGCGCAGGTCGGCGTGCGGTGTCCAGAGGAGCCCACCGTCGACCGACCTGGCAAGGATCGCGCAGAACCCGTCCTCGGGGCACTCCTCCATCACCAGGGCGTAGCGCACGCCGGTGTCGGTGTCGGGCTCGGGGTCCGCCGTGGAGATGTCGGTGAACCGGGAGTCCTCGGGCAGCTCGCGCTCGGGTGCGGGCGTCGTCACCGTCGTGCCGGCGGGCGCGTCGGTGCCGGTCGGGTCGTCCGGGTCGGTCGTCGGCTCGGGTCCCGACGTGGGGTCGTCCGGTCCCGACGTGGGGTCGTCCGGTCCCATCGTGGGGTCGTCCGTGGGCAGCGGCCCGGTCGGCAGGTCGGGGTCGCCGGTGGCCGGGTCCGTCGCGCTGGGCTGCGGTCCCGCCAGGTCCGGGTCGCCGGTGTCCGGGAGCAGGCTGGGACCGACCACGACGGCCAGGGCGGCGGCCGCGGCGACCAGTCCGGCGCCCCAGGCGCCCCGCCTGCTGGACCGGCCGCGACGTCCTCCCTCGCGGATCCGGTGCCAGGTGAGGTCGTCCGGCTGCTCGTCACGCACCTGGGCGCGGTGCGCGGCGAAGAACTCCTCCACCGGGTCCGCCCCGGTGCCGTTGGCCCGGCCAGTGTCGTCGCTCCGGTCCGTCCCATCGCCGGGGCCACCACCGCGCCAGCGCTCGTCGCCGCTCATCGTGCCTCCTCCAGCGTCGTGGCGAGCCGGGCCCGCGCGTCATACAGGTCCCGCTTCACGGCACCCTCGGAGCGGCCGACCTGGCGGGCCACCTCGGCCACCGACAGGTCGGCGAAGTAGTACAGCAGCACCGGCAGCCGCAGCCTGTCCGGGAGCCCCTCCACGGCCTCGCGGACACTGAGGAGCTGCGCCTGGTCCGGCCCGGGCGACGCCTCCTCCGGACGGGGCTGCCCGCCCTGGAAACGCTCGTAGGCGCTCGCCTCGCGCCCCCGCTTGCGCCAGTGGTCGCGCACGATGTTGCCGGCGGTGGCGTAGAGCCACGGCCGCGGGTCGTCCACCGTGTGCCAGTGCGACAGCAGTCTCGTGAACGCCTCAGTCGCCACGTCGTGCCCCAGGTCGCGGTCCCCCACGAGGTGCGCCGCCCAGCCGGCCAGCCGCGGGTAGTGGGCAACGAAGACATCGTGGACGGCTCCCTCGACGGGATCCGCGCTCCGCTGCACGTGGCCTCCGATCGCCCTGGCGGGGGTCAGGACTGCTGTCATGCCGAGTATGACGCCGCACGCACCTCTGGGGTTGGATCCCCAAACTTCGTCGTGATGTCGCCCATCTCCCACGCATCGTCGGGGGTTCGTTGATTCCTCGCTTCGCGCCCCACGCGCCCGGTGACCTCTGGGGACGCAACCTCACGCGCCCGGTGACCTCTGGGGACGCAACCCCACGCGCCCGGTGTCCTCCTGAGACGCAACACCACGCCGCCCGGTGACCTCTGGAGACGCAACACGGCGAGCTCGGTCGGTGGGAGGGCGGCACGATGGGCCCATGGAGTTCTCCCAGGTCGTCCGGTCCCGGCGCATGATCCGCAACTACGACCCGGACCGGCCGGTGCCCGACGAGGTCCTGGCGCGGGTGCTCGGCAACGCGGTCCGCGCTCCCAGCGCCGGCTTCTCCCAGGGGTGGGACTTCGTGGTGCTGCGCAGCGCCGAGGAGCGCCAGGCGTTCTGGGACGCGACCACGGACCCGGCGAGCCCACCCGACAACTGGCTGCGCGGCATACAGAACGCGCCGTGCCTGATCGTGTGCTGCTCCGACCCGGGGGCCTACCTGGACCGGTATGCCGAGCCGGACAAGGGGTGGACCGACCGGGACACCGCGCGGTGGCCGGTGCCCTACTGGGACGTGGACACCGGCATGGCCGCGCTGCTCATGCTGCTCACCGCGGTCGACGAGGAGCTGGCTGGGCTGTTCTTCGGGGTGCCGGCGGAGCGCGTGGACCAGGTCCGGGAGGCACTGGGGATCCCCGCCGACCGCAACCTCGTCGGCGTGGTGTCCCTGGGCTACCCGGCTCCCGACCGCAAGAGCCCCAGCCTGCGGCGGGGCCGCCGCGAGGTCTCGAAGGTCGCCCACGCCGGGCGCTTCGGGACTCCGCTCGAGCTCGCCTGACCTGACTCCGCCGGCCCGGACCACTCAGGTGCCCGGACCCGCCCGGACCTTCCGCAGCTCGGCCCCTCAGTCCCGCATGTCGGACAGCGTCGTGAACGTGTAGCCCTGCGCCCGCAGCGTGCTCACGATGGTGGGCAGCGCGTCGGGGGTCGCGTAACCACCCAGGTGGGCCAGCACAATCGTCCCCGCGGGCGGCGCGGGCACCGTGGTCCGGTTGATGATCTGCTGCGCCGTCGTGGCCGGGTCCCAGTCGATCGTGTCGCGGGACCACACGATCGTCTTGGTGTAGCCGACCTCGGCGAGCCAACCGCGCACCGTCGAGCTGTGCGAGCCGTAGGGCGGCCGCCAGTAGGGGTTGGTGGGCATCCCGGCCAGCCCCTCCAGCACGCTCTCGGCGTCGGTCAGCTCGTGCTGCACGAACGACTTCGTCATCGCCACCTGGCACGGCGCGCCGCTCGGGGACCCGCCGCCGCCGTTGACCAGGTCGCAGTGGTGCACCGTGTGGTTGCCGATCTCGAACAGCTCCGGGTGCGCCGCGATCTTGGCGACGATCGGCCGACCCTCGGGCGCGTTGGCCATGATGCTCGTCGGGAAGAAGGTGGTGCACACCTGGTTGTCGATGAGGAAGTCCAGGATCTCGTCCGCCCCCTCCAGCCGCCCGCCCATGTCGAGGGTGAAGGCGATCTGCTTGGTCGCCCCGGGGACGCTGCTGATGATCTCCTGGCCACCTGCCGACGGGCGGGTGCCGGACCAGCACACCCCGAGCCGCCGCTGGACCTCGCGCGGGATCTCGTTGCTCTGGGCGGTGGCACCACCGAGGACGTATGCCGTGTTCGGGCTGAGCCTGGTCAGTTCCGTCCGCAGGCCGGTCGGGAGGGTGGTCCCGGTGGAGAGCAGGACCGGCCCGCGGTTCAGCTCCCCGGTCGCTCCGGCGGCGAGTGCGTCGGGCCAGCTCCGCCCGGTGGCGAGCAGGACGCCCGGGCGGTTGGTGCCGAACACCCGCTGCGAGACCGCCAGGGCCGTCTGGTAGCGGTCGTCGCCGGCGACCCGCTCGACCGTGGTGAACTCGGCGATCTCGTTGGCCACCACCTGCGAGATCGCGGTGGGACCGCCGAGCAGCATGACCCGGTCCGGGTTCAGCCGCTCCAGCTCGGCGCGGGTGGCGGAGTTCAGCCTGGTCCGCGAGGTCAGCAGCATCGGCGCGTCCTGGACGCCCGCGGCCGGCCCTCCGGCGAGTGCGTCGGGGAAGCTTGCCCCGGTGGCGAGGTAGGCGATGCTCGCCCCGCCCGGGAACGCGTGCTGCGACAGCGCGGCGGCGGTGTCGTAGCGCGACGCCCCGGCCACCCGCGTGGCCGGTCCGCTGGTCAGGGTGTCGAGCTCCGCCCGGACGGCCGACGAGATGGCCGTGGTGCCGCCAGCCACCACGATCCGCTGTGGCTTGAGCCGCAGCAGCTCCGCGCGGGTGGCACCAGGGATGCTGGTCCGGCGCACGAACAGCACGGGGCCACCGAGCTGGTCGGCGGCCGGCCCGGCAGCGAGCCCGTCCGGGAAGTTCGCGCCCGTGGCGACGACCGCCACAGGGACTCCCGGTGAGAAGAACTCACGACTCAGGGCCGCTGCGGTCGCATAGCGGTCGGCCCCCGAGAGGCGCTCGACCGAGAAGTCCAGGTCCCCCGCCGCCGGGGCGGCCTGCAGAGCCGCGCCGGCCGCGCCGAGGGTGTTGTCCGTGGAGGGGTCGGCCGCGGTGCCCTGGGCGAGGCTGGCCAGCACGAGCGCCATCGCGACCATTCCGGTCGCCAGTGAGCGAAGAGTCTTCATACCCTGGGGACGCCGCAGCCCGCCGTGTGGTTGGGGCAGGCGCAGCGGTTGACCAATGGCCCGGTCAGCAAAGCGCAAAGGTTGACCAGACCATTGCCAAGCACACGTTTCTGTGAGTAAGTTGTGAGTCACGTGCCGTGGGTGTGTGTGCCTGCGACATCCACGGGACCTTCTGTCGACGACGATGGTTTGGGTGCGTGATTCCAGTGACCGAGTTCTCTGGTGCTCTGCGGCTGTGCCGTGCCCACACGCGGTGGGGACCCCAGTTCCGGTCTCCCCTTGTGGCGGGCCAACACCAAGGGAGATGTCCATGCGCACACTGTCGTCCCGCCGGCTAGCATCCGGCGCCGGGGTCTTGTCGGCCCTGGCGCTGGTGTTTGCCGGCCTGACCCCGGTGAGTGCCCAACCGGTGGTAGACGGGGAGGACGGTGCCTCTCTCGAGAGGTCGTCCTCCGCCGGTGCCGCCGTGGTGGCCTCGTCCGGCACACACTGGGAGGGCGTGGAGAGCGAGACCGGTCTGTGGATCGTCCGCTTCGCCGAGCCCTCCGTCGCAGCGTTCACCGCGTCACTGTCCTCCGAGGCAGCAGCCGCGGACGTCGAGTCCTACCGCGCCCAGCTGAACAGGAACCTCGAGACCCACCGGGCGGAGATCGATCGCACCCTGGGTCGGTCGGTCGAGGTCGCCTTCACCTACGACAACGTCCTGAACGGTCTGGCCGTCGAGGTCAGCGCCGACGAGGCCGCCACCCTGCGCCTGATGTCGGGCGTCGCGGACGTCTACCCGGACACCATTCGTGAGCTGGACACCGACGTCAGCCACGAGATCATCCTCTCCGACGCCATCTGGGACGGGGAGACCGCCACCGACGTCGGCACCAAGGGCGAGGGCATCATCGTCGCGATGATCGACTCCGGGGTGAACCCCGGGCACCCGTCCTTCGCCGAGACCGACATGGACGGCTACACCCACGTGAACCCGCACGACACCTACCTGGGTGTCTGCGCGCCTGGGGCACCGGGCTTCATGGACATCTGCAACGAGAAGCTCATCGGTGCCTACAACTTCCACCCGGCCTCCCCCGGCCCGCTGGACGAGGACGGCCACGGCAGCCACACCGGCAGCACCATTGCCGGCACGAAGCACCTGGCACAGGCCGACATCGGCGGCACCGTGCACGAGCGCGTGGTCCAGGGTGTGGCCCCGCACGCCAACATCATCTCCTACAAGGTCTGCCACCCCAGCTGCCCCAGCTCGGCGACCGTCGCCGCCGTCAACGCGGCGATCGCCGACGACGTCACCGTGCTGAACTACTCCATCTCCGGCAGCGACTTCCCGTGGGCCGACCCGGTCGACCTGGCCTTCCTGGACGCCTACGCGGCCGGGATCAGCGTCGTCGCCTCCGCCGGCAACGACGGACCCGGGGCCTCGACAGCGGCCAAGTCCGGCCCGTGGAACTCCTCGGTCGCGGCCACGACCCACCACCGGGCCTTCGGTCACGAGATCGCGGTGACCGCCCCGACCCCGGTGCCCGAACCGGTGCAGAGCATGCCCGGCTTCCCCGGTGACGGCCCGGCCATCACCACCGACCTGGCCGCACCCATGGTCGACGCCGGCGCCGTCGCGCCCGGCAACCACCGCGCGTGCACCGCACTGCCCGCCGGCTCGATGACCGGTGCCATCGGTGTCATCGAACGTGGCGACTGCACCTTCCAGCTCAAGGTCGAGAACGCCCAGGCCGCCGGCGCGGTCGCCGTGGTCATCGGCAACAACGTCGGCGGTCCCCCGGTCGCGCCGGGCGGGCTGGAGACCACGACGATCCCCGCGGTCCAGACCGACAACGTCTCCTACCAGGCGCTGGTCGACACGATCGCCGACAACGGTGCCACCCCGACCGAGGGTGTCATCCGCGCCGGGACCGAGATGTACCTCAACGACGACTGGACCGACATCGTCGCCGGCTTCAGCTCTCGCGGGCCGAGCCAGTACGACATGCTCCTGCCGACCTTCGCCGCACCGGGTGTCAACATCCTGGCCGCCGGCGCCGAGGTCGACGGCGACCCCAACCAGTACCTCGTGCTGCAGGGCACCTCGATGTCCTCGCCGCACGGTGCGGGCGCCGCGGCGCTGCTGCGGGCGCTGAACCCCGAGTGGACCCCGTCCGAGGTCCGTTCGGCCCTGGCCGCCACGGGCGACACCGACCTGACGAAGGAGAACGCCACCACCCCGGCCGACCCGTTCGACATCGGCAGCGGCCGGATCAACCTGGCCAACGCATCCACGGTCGGCCTCGTCCTCGACGAGACCCACGCCAACTTCGTGGCGGCCAACCCCGGCGTCGGCGGCGACCCCGCGACGCTGAACCTGCCGGCCGTCCTGAACCGCGACTGCGCGGGCACCTGCTCCTGGGAGCGCACCGTCACCAGCACCGTCGCCGGTGACGCGACCTTCACCGCCAGCTCGGAGGCGCCGGCCGGCACCACGGTCACGGTGGAGCCCGCGAGCTTCACCCTGGCGCAGGGCGAGTCGCAGACGCTGACCATCACGGTCGACACCGGCACCGCTGAGCTGGACACCTGGCTGTTCGGCCGGGTCGCCCTGTCCAGCGACGCCACCCATGCCTCCGGCCTGCCCGTCGCCGACACGGACTTCCCGATCGCGATCCAGGCCGAGGAGGGCGTGCCCGAGCTCGACCTCGACCCGACGAGCCTGGAGTCCACCCAGGGACCGGACACCCAGGTCACCCAGACCCTGACCATCGGCAACACCGGTGGCGCGGACCTGGAGTGGGAGTTCGGCACCGGCGACGCCGGCGGAGAGGTCACGCTGACCCATTCCACCTCGAACGAGGTGGTGACCGCCAACTCGGTGGCCTGTTCACCGGACGAAGGGTTCAGCACCGTCGACAACGGCTACCTGCGGCACTTCGCGCTGTCCGACCTGGGGGTGACCGGCGACCTGTCGGTGACCTCGGTCAGCTTCGGCGTCGAGGCGATGCGGCCGACCGCTGAGACCGTCGGGGTGAACCTCTACCGGATGATCGACCCCGCGGGCGCGTTCGTCTACAGCAACTTCGAGGCGCTCGGTTCGACCAGCTACACGGTGGAGCCGATGGAGGCTCAGGTGGTGACCGTACCGGTCACGGCGGAGGTGCCGGCCGGTTCGACCCTGGTGGTGGAGGTTGACGCCCCGGACCTCGGCGGATCGGCCGCGTTCTTCATCGGGTCCAACGCCGCGGGGCAGAGTGCCCCGTCCTACCTGCGGTCGGCGACGTGCGGACTGGACGAGCCGACGGACACCGCTGCCATCGGCTTCCCCGGCATGCACATCGTGATGAGCGTGACCGGCGAGGCCGAGGCAAGCGGAGCGACGTGCGCCGCCCCGGGTGACCCGGCGTGGCTGTCCGTCGACCCGCTGTCGGGGACCGTCGGTGCCGGTGACGAGCAGGCCGTGGAGGTCACCTTCGACTCCACCGGTCTGGCCGACGGCACCTACACCGCCGAGCTGTGCCTGGAGACCAACGACCCGGCGCAGCCGACAGTGACCGTGCCGGTGACACTGGAGGTCGGGAGCTTCCCGGGCATCGAGGTCAACCCCGGCTCGCTGGAGTCCTCGCAGCTGGTGGACACCACCACCGAGCACGTGGTGAGCATCACCAACACCGGTGACGCCGACCTGGTCTGGGACATCGGTGAGGCCGAGGCCGGTGAGGCAGCCGTCGCACCGCAGGGCACGCCATACTTGCCCCAGGGCGCCGACCGCGGCTCCGAGCAACCCGCAGCCAGCGGGCCCGCTCCGGCCACGGTGCTGCCGACCAACCACCCGCTCGCCGTCGACAGCCTCACCGAGGTGTTCGACGACGTCACCACCCTGCCGGCCGACGGCTGGGCGATGACGAACAACAGCGAGCCGGTGGGCACGTCGGGTTGGTTCCAGGGCAACGTGACCGTGTTCCCGGCCCACGAAGGTGCGCCCACGGCATACGTCGGGGCCAACTTCAACAACGCCGGCGACTCCCCCGGGCACATCAGCAACTGGCTGATGACCCCGGAGCTGAGCCTGACCAACGACAGCACGCTGTCGTTCTGGACCCGCAGCCCGGCCGGCAGCATCTGGGCCGACCGGCTGGAGGTCCGGATGTCCACCGCCGGTGCCAGCACCGACGTGGGCAGCGGCTACGCCGGCACGGGTGACTTCACCGAGCGCCTGCTGGTGATCAACGAGTCGCTCGCCGACTCGGGGTACCCGCAGGAGTGGACCCAGTTCGAGGTGACCATCGACGGTCTGGACGCCCCGACCACGGGTCGTCTTGCCTTCCGCTACCACGTGCCGGACGGCGGTCCCTTTGGGGTCAACTCCAACTACATCGGCATCGACACGGTGTCCTACGAGGCCGGGGAGGTCGTGCCGCACATCTGTGAGCTCGGCACCGACATCCCGTGGCTCTCGGCGGCACCGGACGCCGGCACGTTGGCGCCCGGGGCCTCGGCCGACGTCACCGTCTCGCTGGACAGCACGGGGTATGCCGTGGGAGACACCGAGCACGCCAACCTGTGCGTGAACAGCAACGACCCGGCGAACCCACGGGTGCTGGTCCCGGTCACCATGAACGTGATCGACCAGGACCCGGTGGTCGTGGACCGGCTGGCTGGCGATGACCGCTACAGCACGGCTGCTGCGGTCTCGGGCACGTTCGCCCCGGGTGGTCCCGTGGCGTTCGTGGCCACCGGCCAGAACTACCCGGACGCGCTCACCGGCTCGGCCCTGGCGGGCAGCCTGGAGGCACCGGTCGTGCTGACCAAGACCGACCACCTGCCGGCCGTCACCGCGGCCGAGCTGCAGCGGCTCGAGCCGCAGCGGGTGGTCGTGCTGGGTGGACCCACGGTGGTCTCCGACGCGATCGTCGACCAGATCGCCGGTCTGACCGGCGTTGCTGTCGAGCGCTTGCAGGGTGACGACCGCTACGCCACAGCGGCCGCCGTCTCGGGTGAGTTCGCCGCGTCCGACCTGGTGTACATCGCCACGGGCGCCAACTACCCCGACGCCCTGGCGGCCTCCGCCAAGGCGGGGTCGCAGGACGCCCCGGTGCTGTTGGTGAGGCCGGACCACCTGCCGGCGGCGACCATCGGCGAGCTGGACCGTCTGGCGCCGGACTCCATCATCCTGATGGGCGGCGAGGGCGCGGTGCAGGACGAGGTCTACCTCGCGCTGCGCGATCGCTACGGCGCCGACACGGTCGACCGGATCGCCGGTGAGAACCGGTACGAGACGGCCGCACTCCTGACGGAGACCTACCCGTCGTCCGAGACGACGTACGTGGCCTCCGGCATGGACTGGCCGGACGCGCTGACCGGCGCAGCCCGGGCGGGTGCTGACCACGAGCCGCTCGTGCTCACCCGCATGCAGGCGGTCCCGAACGTGATCTGGTCCCAGCTGCTGCGGCTGAACCCGGACACGATCGTGATCCTCGGTGGCCTGGACGCGGTCTCGCAGGATGTGGAGGATGCCCTTCGCGCCCTGAGGTGACCCGCAGGTGAACCCAGCGCCCCGTCGGCCACCGGCCGGCGGGGCGCTGGTCTGCCCCGCGTCAGACCGGACGGCGGCAGGCCAGCCCCTCGCCAGACCGGACGGCGAGGCGTGGGCCGGCCCCACGTCATACGAGCGGCTGTGCCCCGGCGCGGGAGGTGCGGGCGGGGAGCAGGAGCAGCAGCCCCACGAGGAGCCAGCACCCCAGGACCAGGAAGGCCGACCCGGAGCCGGCTCCGTCGAACCAGGCGACGGACCGCAGGGCGGTGCCGGTGGCACCGGGCGGCAGGAGCTGGCCGAGCGTGCCCCAGCCGGCCGGCAGCATCTCCGGGGCGGACTGGGCGCCGGAGAGCGGGCTGCCCAGGAGCACCATGACCAGGGCGGTGAGGCCTACGCCGGGGACGCCGATCGCACGGACCAGGCCGAGGGCCACCGCGCCGATGGCGGCGATGCCCAGGGCGAGGACGCCGGCGTTGACCCAGGCCGACCCCGGGATGGCGCCCAACCAGACCTGCACGACCCCGGTGACGACCAGTCCGCCCACGACCGCGAGTGCGGCGAGCGTCGCGAGCTGCCGGCCGCGCCCGCGGACCGCGAGGCCGCTGACGGCCCCGGAGACCAGGCCGGCGATGACGAGGGGCAGCACGGCCGACCCGAGGCCCGCGCCGCGGGGGTCCGCGTCGGGCAGCGGAGCGAGGTCGGTCACCGCGAACGGCCCGCCGACCTGTTCCGGGGCGTTGGCCGCGAGCTGCGCCAGGCTCTGGGCGATCGCCGGGCTGGCGCCCGAGGCGGTCAGCACCTCACCGCCGTCCGGGCCGAGCACGATGGCCCCGTAGACCTCCCGGTCCCGGATCGCCTGCTCCGCAGCAGCCCGGTCGTCCACCGGGGTGACCTCGAACGCACCCGCCCCGGCCACGGCGGACAGCTGGGCACTGAGCGCCTCCACTGCCGGCGCCGGTGCCGCGACGGCGACCGGCACCTCGCGGGGCGCGCTGTTGAGCACCGGCCAGGAGAACGCCGTGACGACCAGCGCCAGCAGCGCCGCCACCCCGACCACGATCCCCAGGAGCCGCGGACCCTCCCCAATTTTGGTAGGGGTTTTGCTGGTCTCCCGCACCTTTTCGTAGCGGTTTTGCAGATCCGTGGCCATGGGTCCATCACTCCTTAAACGAACGTTCCTTCGGTTTAATGAACTGTCCTCCTGCCACCCCAGCCTTGTCAAGAACGATCATTCGGTTTTATGGTGCGGATATGCCCAAGGTCACAGACGAGCACCGACAGCAACGCCGCGAGCAGATCCTCCTCGCGGCCCTGACGTGCGTGGCCGAGGAGGGCTTCCACAAGACGACGATGGCGCACGTCATCAAGGCCTCGGGTCTCTCCGCGGGTGCGGTCTACGGCTACTTCCGCAGCAAGGACGACCTGATCCTGGCCATCGCCGACCGCGCCCTGGGCTACCTCGACCAGGCCATCGGCGAGTTGTTGTCCAGAGACGAGGTCCCCTCCCCCGTCGAGACCACCCGGCACCTGACGACCATGCTGGTCGAGCGGGCCGAGTCGGGGCCGGTCGACATCACCCGCGTCGCGGTGGCGGCCTGGGCCGAGGCGGTGCGCAACGAGGAGGTCCGCGAGACCGTTGCCGGCCGGATCCGTCAGCTCAGGAGCAAGTATGCCGAGGTGATCGTCGCCCAGCAGGCCGCCGGGCTGGTCAATCCGGAGGCCGACCCCGAGGAGGTGGCGAAGTCCCTGTTCGGCGTCATGCCGGGCTTCGTCCTCCAGCGCCTGGTCACGGCGGACGTCGCTCCCGACGGGTATGCCGACGGGCTGGCCGCAGCGCTGTCGCCGCGCCCCTGAGCAGAACGTCGCGCGCCCGATGCCCCGCGGGAGCGCCGCCTCGCGCGCCCGGTGCCCTCTAGGAGCGACGCACCATGCGCTCGGTCGGGGTAGGGAACGCAACCCCATGCGCTCGGTCGGGTCGGGGCGCCCGGTCAGGGGTGGTGGTCGGCGAGGAAGGCGTCGATTTCCGCTCGCGTCGGTGCGGTCGCCGGGCCGCGGCGGGTCACCTTGATCGCGCCGGCCGCGTTGGCCCGGACGCAGGCCGTCGGCGGATCGGTCCCGGCCGCCAGCTCGGCCACCAGGACGCCGGTGTGCGCGTCCCCGGCGCCGTTGGTGTCCACCGGCTCCTGCGGGTACCCCGGCAGGTAGACGACATCCTCCCCCGCGTGGAGGTAGCACCCCTTCGGCCCGTCCCGCACCACCACGAGGCTGCCCGTCGGGAGCTGCTCGGCGATCCGCGGGAGCGTGTCGGTCAGGGACTCCAGGCCGGTGAACTCGTGGGCCTCCTCGGCGTTGCTGGTCCACACGGCCGTCAGGCCGAGCATCAGCCCGCGCAGGGCCGGGTCGAGACCGGCGAAGGCGGCGCCGGGGTCCAGCACGACCCGGACGCCTTCGTCCAGGGAGCCCAGCCACTCCAGCAGCGGGTCGCGGGTCGGGGGCAGCAGGCTGTAGCCGGTCACGCACACCAGGTCGCCCGCGACGGGCGCCGCGGTGCCGAGGCTCTCCGGGGTGATCCGTCGCTCCGCGCCCAGCGTCGTGACGAAGGTGCGCTCGGCGGTGGGTTCCACCAGCACCACGCAGACCGCGGTGTCGGCGTCGGTGACCGGCGGGGCCGACAGGGCGACCCCCTCGGAGGCCAGCGCCTGGCGGATCAGGTCCCCGTTCGCCCCGGTCCCGTGGGCGCCGGCGTGCACCGCCTCGGCGCCCGAACGGGCAGCCGCGGCCAGCACGCTCACCGAGCCCCCGGCATACCGCGTGAAGGACTGGGCCATCACGTTGCCGCCGCGCCGAGGAATGGACCCGACCTCCACCACGAGGTCGACGAGAGCCTGTCCGGTGTGGATCACCCTGGTCACGAGGGTGACACTAGGCCATACGACGCAGCCACCGCACCGATCGGAGCGATATGCAGTTCCTCCCGATGATCCTGCTCGTCTCGGCCTGCGTGGGGCTCACCGCCGTCGCGCGCCGACTCGGGTGGCCCGCCCCCCCTGCTGGTGACCGGCGTGGCGCTCGTCGTAGCCGGGGTCCCCGGGATCCCCGAGTTCGAGATCGACTCCCACGTCATCCTGACCCTCGTCCTGCCGCCGCTGCTGTACTCCGCGGCGCTGGACGTCTCGCTGATCAACTTCACCCGCAGCCGCAAGCACATCAGCCGACTGGGGGTGGGACTGGTCGCGCTCACGGCGGGCGTGGTGGGGCTGACCGCCTACTGGCTGGTGCCCGACATGACCCTGCCGGCGGCGCTCCTGCTGGGCGCGATCGTCGCCCCGCCCGACGCTGTGTCCGCCGCGGCGATCGGCCGGAGGCTGGGCCTGCCCCGCCACGTCATGACAGTCCTGTCCGGCGAGAGCCTGATCAACGACGCCGCGTCGCTGACCCTGTTCAAGGTCTTCCTGCTCATCATCGGCGGGACCTCCCTGACGGTGCTCGACGACCTCGGGATCTTCGTCCAGGCGGTCGTCCTGGGGGTGCTCGTCGGACTGGTCCTGGGCGTGGTCTTCCACTGGATCCGGATGCGGGTCGACGACCCTGTCGTCGAGACCATGCTGGGTCTGCTGGTCCCCTTCCTCGCTTACGTCGGCGCCGAGGAGCTGGGTGGTTCGGGGGTGCTGGCCGTGGTCGCGGCCGGTTTGTGGATCGGGTTCAACTCCCCGAAGACGGGGTATGCCGCGCGCCTCACCGAGCGTCCGGTCTGGTCGGCGATCGACCTGCTGCTGGAGGGCTTCGTCTTCGCCCTGATCGGGCTGCAGATGAAGCCGATCGCCGAGGCCCTGGCCGATGGCGGGCGCGGTGTCTGGAACAGCCTGGCGGTGGCGCTGGTGATCCTCGCGGTCGTCATCCTGATCCGCCCGCTGTTCATCTTCGGCACCTATTACGTCTCCCGGGCGAGGACCCGGCGGAGCGCCGACCGTCGGGAGCGGGTGCTGGAACGGCAGGCCAGGGCGGTCGCACGCCGTGGCAAGGCCGTGGCTCGGCGCGGGGTGCCCACCACGCTCCAGCCCGAGCCCCCGATGAACTGGCGGGAGCTGACCGTCGTGTCATGGACGAGCATGCGCGGCGTGGTGACCCTGGCTGCGGCCGCGGCGGTCCCCGTGGTCACCGACTCCGGCGTGCGGGTGCCGGGCCACGACCTGATCGTCTTCGTCGCCTTCTTCGTGACGATCGGGACGTTGCTGCTGCAGGGGCTGACCCTGCCGTTCGTGATCCGCCGGCTCGGGGTCAGCGATCCCGATCAAGAGCGGCGGGACCGGGCCGAGGAGCGGGCGCTGGTGCGGATCACGATGACCGAGGGCATGGACTACCTGGAGGAGCATCGGGAGGAGCTGTCCGAGCGCTACGACCCCGAGCTCATCGACCGGCTGATGCAGGGCATGCAGGTGCGGATCGCCCGGCAGGAGGACGACGCGCGGGCCGAGGCTGCCGAGGACCGGCGGCTCGACGAGCGCGGGATGCGCTTCCGCGGTGAGCTGCGCCGCAAGATGCTGCGCCACCAGCGGGACATCCTGGTGCGGGAGCGGGACCGCGGCACCATCGACGAGGAGGTGATGCGCGAGGTGCTCAAGGGTCTGGACGCCGAGGAGCTCGCGCTGGACACCTCGGTGCTGCACTGGGAGCGCGGCTGAGCGGGCCGCCGGTCCCTGCGAGATCACGACGAGGAGGTGCGCGGGTCGGACGAGACCGCTACGAGGACGTGCGCGGGGCGTACGAAACCCCTACGAGAATGGGTGAGGCCAGCAAAACCCCTGCGAAAATTCGTGGGAGGGCAGCAAAACCCCTACCAAAATTGGTGGGGCTCCCCGGATCACGGCGTCTCACGACATACGATCGAGGGCGATCCACCCACTGACCACACGGAGGCCCTCGCAGTATGGCGCGCCGCACCCCGCCCGGCCCGGACCTGTTCGACGTCGAGCAGAAGATCATCGACATCGACGTCCGGGACGAGATGCAGGGAGCCTTCCTGGAGTACGCCTACTCGGTGATCTACTCCCGGGCGCTGCCGGACGCACGGGACGGGCTGAAGCCGGTGCAGCGCCGGATCCTGTACGGGATGCACGAGATGGGGCTGCGCCCGGACAAGGGGCACGTGAAGAGCTCGCGCGTCGTCGGTGACGTGATGGGTAAGTACCACCCGCACGGTGACGGCGCGATCTACGACGCGCTGGTGCGGATGGCGCAGCCGTTCACGATGCGGCTGCCGCTGGTCGACGGGCACGGCAACTTCGGGTCGCTGGACGACGGTCCGGCGGCGAGCCGGTACACCGAGGCCCG
>Ga0123332_1000869_pt1 | contig 30442 bp, 23 predicted proteins | sample BioC12SIPDNA_4_FD_89958 | JGI IMG/M metagenome (GOLD analysis project Ga0123332, IMG submission 89958) | Anaerobic biogas reactor microbial communites from Washington, USA - Biogas_R2_A C12 SIP DNA | ecosystem: Engineered > Bioreactor > Anaerobic > Unclassified | place: Washington, USA... | reverse complement strand
GCCGTCAAAGCCGGCCGCTTGCAGAGCCTGCACGACGCGCTCCCAGCGGATGGTGCCCTCCAGCAGATTCGCCCACGAGCCGCCATAGCCGCCCGCACGCGCGAAGTCCTTGACGTGGATCGCCATGATGCGCTTGCCGAGCACCTCGATCCAATCCTCCGGCGACGAAAAGATCGCCACGTTGCCCACTTCGAAATAGGCGCCGATGGCCGGCGAGCCGAGGTCGTCGATCAGACGCGCCATGTCGTCCGGCGAACCGAAAAAGCTGTTCCAGACGTTCTCGAGCCCCACGCGCACCCCCGAGCCCTCGATCTCGCTGGCAATCTCGCGCAGCGTTGTGCGCACATTGCGGTGCGCCTTGGCGAACGAACGCTGTGCGGTCATCCCGCCCGGCACCACCAGCACGACCTCAGCTCCCAGCGCCTGGGCGGCCTCCAGCTGCTTGCGCAGCACCCGCAAGGCGCCGTCGATCTCGGCGGCGTCGTCCGAACCAAGCTGGTTGGCATACAGCGAGGTCGAGATGGTCGGCAGCGCCAGCCCGGCGCGCTCGGCAGAGGCGCGGATGGCCGCATAGTCGGCGGCGGTACTGGCCAGAGAAAGGGCGTGCGCAGAGGCTCCCGCGCGGTCGACGTTGAGCTCGACGCCCTCAAAGCCCGCCTTTGCCAGGCTGGCGAACATGGCATCGAACGGAACCTCGCTCGGGACGCTCCAGGCATTCAAGGCCTTTTTCATTATGAACCTCCAGGATTACATAAAATTTCGGCTAATCTTACAGCTGTCTTTTCTACTGACCGGGCTGCTTGGGCAGATCAGCCGGCACATCCGGCAGGGCGCCCTCGGCCAGCGGATAGGTAAAGCGGTAGGTGCCCGACCCCAGCGACAATGCCGCGCCGTCCGAATCCTGGCGCGCCTTGGGCTGTACGCCGCCTTCGCGCAGCGTCTCGATCCGGGCGCCCGTCAGCCACAGCTCGCTGGTGGTGTTGGGCGGGATTACGAGGTCGACCGTCATGGTGCCGTCGCCGTGCTCCCAGCGGCAGCTGAGCATGCCGTAGGGGGTTTCGTGCGAGGCCTCGGCCCAGCGCATCGCCTGGTTGGGCTGCGGGCGGATGATGGTGTGCTGGTAGGCCGGCTGCGACTCGGAGGTCTCCAGCCCCACCGCATAGCGATAGAGCCAGTCGCCGATCGAACCGTACGAGTAGTGGTTGAACGAGTTCATGTTGGCGCTCCAGAAGCTGCCATCCGGGCGGATGCCGTCCCAGTGCTCCCAGATGGTGGTGGCGCCCATGGTGATCTGGTAGAGCCAGGAGGGGAAATCCTGCTGCAGCACCAGCTTCCAGGCCACGTCGCTGCGGCCGTTCTCGCTCAGCACCCGGCACAGGTAGGGCGTGCCCAAAAAGCCGGTCGTGAGGTGCCAGTTATTTTGTTCGAGCATCTTGACCAGCGTCCCCGCCACGCGCGCGCGGTCCTTTTCCTCCATCAGGTTGAACGCCAGCACCAGCACATGCGCCGATTGCGTCGGCACGGCTAGGCGCCCCGACGGGGTAATGAATTCGTTGCGAAAGGCCGTCACGATACGCCCGTGCAGGTGGCGCAGCTCCTCGGCGTCCTCGTGCTTGCCGAGGATCGCGGCGATTTTAGCCAGAAGCTCGACCGAGTAAGCATAGTAGGCGGTGGCAGAAAAGTCGTTGGGGGTTGCGCCGAAATACGAGCCTTCTTTGGCGTCCAGAGCCAGCCAGTCGCCAAAGTGAGCGCCCGAGTTCCACAGCACCTCGTCTTCGGCAATACTGCGGATATGCCTGACGTGCGCCTGCATCGAAGGATACTGCGCCTCGAGGATGGCGGTATCGCCATAGCACAGATAGGTCGTCCAGGGGATGATCACGGCGGCATCTGACCAGCCGCAGGCCGAAGCAGGCGGGCCAAAGATGTTCTTGAGCACATCCGGCACCACGTTCGGGACGGCGCCGTTGGGGGCCTGGTCGATCGCGAGATCAGCAAGCCACTTGGCAAAAAAGAGCTGGGTATCCATGTTAAAGCAGGCGGTGCGCGCAAACACCTGCGCGTCGCCCGTCCAGCCCAGGCGCTCGTCGCGCTGCGGGCAGTCGGTGGGCACATCCACAAAGTTGCCCTTTTGCCCCCACAGGATGTTGTGCTGCAGCTGGTTGACCAGCTCGTTGGCACACGCAAAGCTGCCCGTCACGGGCATGTCCGAGTGCACCACGATGCCGGCGAAATCCGCCAGGTTGGGCTCGCCGGGCCATTCCAGCAAACGGATGTAGCGCCAGCCCTGATGGGTAAAACGCGGTTCATAGGTCTCGCGCCCGCCTCCGCGGCAGGTATAGGTGATCATATTGGTCGCTGCGCGCATGTTTTCGATGTAAAAGTTGCCGGCGGCATCCAGCACCTCGGCGTGGTCGTACTTGACCAAGGAGCCGGCCGGCGCGTTAACGCTGAAACGCACCCAACCGACCATGTTCTGCCCGAAATCGATGACCGTCTCGCCGGCGGGGGTCTTGATCACCTCGATGGGGGTGATCGTCTCCTGCGCGCGGATCGGCAGGTTGGCCTGAGCGATCAGCTGGCCCGCGTAGGGTACTGCATAGACCCTGCCCCAGCCGGAGAGGTCGGCGCCGGGCATGGCCCAATCGGGTTGCTCGAGGCGCGCGTCATAGGTCTCGCCCAGGTAGAACTCGCTCATCAGGATCGGCGAGGCGGCCGTGCGCCAGCTCTCATCGGTGACAATGCGCACCACCGAGCCGTCATCGCAGGTGATCTCGAGTTGGGCGATCAACGCCGGCAGGTTGCCGTAATTGTTCTGGTTATCGCCCAGGCCAAAGTAGCCGGCGTACCAGCCGCGCCCGAGGAGCCCGCCCAAGGCGTTGGCGCCCGGCTGCAGCAAACTCGTGACGTCATAGGTCTGATATTGCACCCGCGCCTGGTAGGCCGTCCAGCCGGGGGTGAGCAGGTCCTGGCCGACCCGAACGCCGTTGATCCACAGCTCGTACAGGCCCAGAGCCGAGGCATACAGCCGCGCCGAACGCACCGCGCACTCGAGGGTAAAGCTGGTGCGCAGCATCGGGCAGGACTGCTTCTGGTCGACATTATCCGGCGGCTGTGAGGCGATCCATTGCGAGCACCAGTCGCCAGGCTCGAGCAGGCCCAGCTCGAACCAGGCCGTCTCGCTCCAGCCCGAGCTGCGGCCGGCCGTGTCGGTGACCTGTACGCGCCACCACACCTTTGCCCTTGAGGCGAGTGCCAGTCCCTCCCAGGGCACCAGTACGGAACGGCGGCAAGCGACGGTACCGGAATCCCACAGCAGCTGGGTAAAATCGGGGTCGGAGGCAGCCTGCACGCGGTAGCTGGCCTGCAGCACGTCGCGCGCGTCGGAGACGAGCTTCCAGCTCAGGCGCGGTTTGGGGGCATCGATCCCCAGCGGGTTTACACGTGCCTCACAGCGCAGATCGGTCACACGCAGTTCGGTGCTCATGGTACGGCTCCTTTTGATTATTCAATGATAATGGTTTCTTCGGCGAGCAATTCCAGCAGGGCATCTGCCAGCTCGGGGCGTGTAAAGCGATAGATCACCCGGTCGTCCTCGGGCTGCATGGTAACGGCCTGCGGCAGGGCACGGCCGCGGCGGTGCAGCCGGCGGGAGATAACCTCTGACACTATGGCGCTGGCGGCTACAAAGATCAGGCCAACCAGGATCACCCACACGATGTTGCCCGGCTGGAAAAACGCCCAGCCGTTGGACGCGCCGGTCATGTTGATCAGCAGGTAGAGGATTGCGCCGATCACCAGACCGCTGGTGCCGGCCGCCAGATCGGCCTTTTTGGTGGCTATAGCATGAGCGCCGGCATGCATGTGTTCCTGGCAGCGATGGGTGATCAGCTCGACGGGGACGTCGCGCGCGTCGGGACTGGTGAGGGTGGTGCGCAGCTCGGCATGCGAGCTGGCCAAGGCGGGTTTGCCGCAATAGGCGCAGGTGGGCAGGTCATATACGGCGGCGCCGCCGGTGGCGGGCAGACGTTTGGCACGCGCGGCGGCGAGTTTATACGTGATGGTAACGGCAGTAGATGTATCGGCCATAGCTGTGCCCTCGGTCTAAAGGATCAGGCACAGTATAGCAAGGATTAACGCGCCCGCAAGGCGCTACGTATCAGCCGACCAGCTGTTCGCGCTGCACAGCGCACCAGGCAGGCTCAGCGCGCTGCAAGGGGCCGCTGGTGAGGATATCCATCAACACGGCTCGCACCGCCTCGCTGGGGGCTCGCACCCAGGCTTCCAGCATCGGCAGACCTTCATGGGGCAGGGCCGCCGCTGCCAATGCCCAGCCCTGCGCCAGGGTCTGCATCAGCGTCTGATGTAAGGCGGTACCGGTATGGGCAGAGCGCGCCAGGCTGGCGGTAACGGTCTCCAGCAGGTGCAGCACCGGGCAGGCCTGCTCGGGATGCTGCAGCAAGCTGGGCACGGCGGCGGATTGCACCGCTGCGATCTGTTCGTAGAGGTTGCCGAGCACATAATGCTGCAGTTCGAGCATCAGCCGGGCGTGCGAGCGCTTTCCGAGGTATTGCAGAGCGGTAATAGAAGCCTCGCGCACCGAAGCGCGCGGGTCAGAAGCCAATGCGCGCAATGGGTCGCTGGCGGCCATATCGCCGCGCGCCAGCTGCATGCCATATGCCAGGGCGGCGCACATCGCCAAGAATTCGTTATCGGCGCGCTGCCAGGCCAGACGCTGGGCGGCACTGGCGTGCAGCGCGGCGGCGGATGCGAGGCGCAGGTTGTAGCTGCCGTGCGGTGTGCGAGCGTGGGTACAGAGGTAATCCTCCCAATCCGGGCAAGCCAGCAGATCAGCCTGATACGAAAGCACCTCGGTCATCACTAGCGCCTCCTGTAGGTCACTGTCCCACTCTAGCGCCAGTTCGTTTTCGTGCGGTTAAGGGCTGGTAATGCTTTGGTTAGGGTTGCGGAGTGTGTCCCCACAGGTGCGTGCGCGGGCGGATCGGGCAGCGCCTGCATGGCGGGGTATCGTCCAGACCATCGGCGAGGCACCTGGAGATCACCTGATACCCCGCCGAGAGCGGGTAGAGGATCGCCTCGGCCTGGCCGACCATGCCGCGCCGTTCCTGGCCGGTCTCGCGCATCAGAGGGGCGTAGGCAGCAGTGTCGTCGATCGGGCAGGGCGCGGCGCGCCAGCCCCAAGTGTAGTGCATCGTTAGCCGGCCATCAGGCAGCCGAACGGGATACAGCTCCGTTTCATAGCCCAGGCACGGGGCGCGCGTGAGCATCTCGACCACGTGGTGAAAGGTGTTGGCACGGTATCCCACGCCGAGCAGCAGGCACCAGCCGCCCATCCCATGCAGCCGGGCGTAGGGCGAACGCGCGCCAAAAGTGCTGGTGCGGTGATGATCGGCCAACAGCTCGCCGGCACGCGCACCCCAGCCGGCGATGGCGTGCGTCGGGTTGAGGGTGCGCAGCACCCCGTCTTGGCGCCAAAAAGTGTCGGGGATGCGCCCATTGGTGGTGGGCGTACTCTTTGGATCATAAATGCCCGCGCCGCCGGGCTCAAAGGGAGCGCCGTGGTTAAAGCTGGGCATCAGCAGCGTGCCGGCGGGGGTGAGCACGTCCTGCAGGGCGCCTATGACAGCCTCGGCGCCGCCCTCCACCCAGCCCAGACGGCTGAGCGAAGAGTGCACCATCAGCCCCATCCCCGCGTGCAGGCCCAGGGCGCGCAGCTGCATGGTAATCTCGCCGCGGGTGATGCCGGCCGGCACGGTGCTGCTCATCGGCGCGGCAGCCTGGCAGCCTTGCGCGGGTCGGCCTGCGTCAGCCTGAGGTTGAGCTCCCACAGAGCCACGCGGTCGGAATCGTAAAAGGCGCGTTCGAGGGCTTGGTCAATGCGCATCCAAGCGACCTCGCGGTGCTCGGACGAGAGCTGCAGTTCGCAGCCGGTCGCATCCAGCCCAAAGGCGTATTGCGGGATGGTGTAGAGGTCGGGCGACCAGTGCGGGGCGTCGAAATAGCACACTGGCACCATCTGAAGGGCCTGCAGGCGCGTGAGCGGGCAGGTATCCGGCAGGTCGCCCTCTTCGCGCGCTTCGCGGCGGGCGGCTTGCTCGGGGGTCTCGTCATCCTCGCCGCCGCCGGCGATGCCCTGCCAGTTGCCCTCGTCGGCCTCCAGGAGCAGGGCAAACTCCCAGCCCTCTGGTGTACGGCGATACGGCAGCACCAGCACGTTATAGGGCGCGCGCATCAGGGCGTCTCGGCTGCGCGCAGGTCAGCAAGGGTCTCCTCGGGCACCTGCATACCCAGCTCCTGGGCGCGCCGGATAAAGTCGCCGGCCAGTTTCACGTCCTTTTTATTGCCGTACAGGTAGCACATCCCCAGGCCATAGTTGAGCCCGGGATCGTCGGGCATCTGGCGGTAGGCCTGCGCCAGGTAGGGCAGGGCGCTATCGGGCTGGTTGGAGCCCAAGAGCGACATCCCCAGCAGGTAGCGCACCTCGGCCAGATGCGACGAGTTCTGCGCCGCCATGATCTGTTCGGCACGCACCAGGCTGATGGCCGCCAGCTGATACTCACCCATGATGTAATAAGCCGCGCCGACCCCGTAGGGCCCGTCGGCACGCTCGGGCTGCAGCTCGCTGAGTTTCAGGTATGGATCGATGGCTTTATCCGGATTACCCAGCATGGTATAGAGCCTGCCAAGGTTCGCCAGGGCGGCTGGGTTATCGGGCTTGACCGCCAGCGAGGACTCGAGCAGCGCGACGGCCTCGTCCAGGCGATCCTGGGCGCGCAGGAGCCCCGACAGGTTGTCATAAGCATCACAAAAGGTTTCGTCGGCAGCGATGGCAGCGCGGAAGCGCTCCTCGGCGGCGGTCTGGTCGCCAGATCCTGCCAAGGCGACGCCCTCCCGGTAGGCGCTGATGGCATCGGGCTTGGCATCCGCGCACAGCAGAGCGGCCTCGGCGGGCTTTTCGGTGGGTGCCGTGGTCGGCACAGGCGTGGGCGCCGGAGTAGGCACAGCCGTCGGCTGGGCGCAGCCGGCCATAACCAGACAGAACGCAAAGAACAAGGGCAGCAGGGCACGCAAACGGGCGCTCACTGATCAAGCGCCTCGGCAAGGTCTGTCTCTACCTGCGGGTCGATATCGGTATAGCCGGCCTCGCGGGCCTGCTCGATATAGGTTTGCGCCTGGGCAGCATCCGGCGGCGAATCGTAGAGGTAGCTGACCCCCAGGATATACGACAGGTAGGGCACCTCTTTGGCGAGCTTGATGATCGGCACAAGGTAGCGCTTGGCCTCGCTGTACTCTTCGCGGCGGTAGTGGATCACTCCCAGCAGCACCATCACATCCAGCTTGTGCAGCGGCGTTTCGTTGGCAAACAGTTTTTCGGCCTCCTGTGCGAGGCTGAGCGAGCGGTCGAGGTCGCCCTGAGCCAGCACGGCGCGCGCCAGGCCATAGGGGCCGCGGCCATCCTGCGGCTTTAACCGCATGAGAGTCTCAAAAGCGCTGGCGGCTTCGTCGTAGCGCTCGAGATAGTGCGCCACGGTGCCGAGGTTATCATAGGGCTCGGGGTTGTTGGCGTTCTGCTCGGTCGAGCGCTGCGACCAGCTGAGCGACTCTTCGTACTTGCCTTGGTAGCGCAGGAGGATCGCCAGGTAATCCATCGCGTCGCAGTAGCCGGGATCAGCCTCGAGCGCCTTGCGGAAGGAATCCTCGGCCAACACCAGATCGCGCGAGTTCATTGCCACCAATCCGGCCTGGTAGGCCTGAGTGGCATCCTCCGACTGGCTGGGGCAATACTGGCGTGCCGGCAGGTCGGGGGTGTTCACCGGGGTGACGGCCTCGACTTGCACGGTAGCGCCCGCGGTTGGCTGATTGCCGGGGGTTGGGGTAAAGGGCACTACCTCAGCGGGCTGGCAGCCGGAAAGGAGCAGGGTCAGGATCAGCAACAGGGCTGCTGTTCGACGCATGGTCACCTCATGCTATGGATTGCCGACATTATAGCACGTTCGAGGTTGCTCTCAAGATTGCCATTCGCTTGAGGGAGGATATAATGCGCATGCCAGTAGGTTGCATCGGGGGTGCAAGGGTGTATCCGATTCTCAAGTATCGTGTGTTGTGGACCTGGGATTACTGCATGGGCTGGGATCACACGGTATTCGCGCGCGGGCGCGGCGCCTTTGGCCCCAATCAGCGGCGCGCAGCTTTCCTGAGCGACTATCTGCGCATGGTGGATTTCTGTGCCAAGCAGAACATCAACGGCATCGTCATCTGGGGGGCGTTGCGTGCCCATAACGGCGGTGAAGAACAGCTGCGCGAGCTGGCGAATTATGGCAACGAGCGCGGCGTCAGGATTCTGCCAGGGGTCGGCATCTTTGGCTATGGCGGCATCTACTATGACCCGCGCGCCGACTATGACAGCGTGGTGGATACCCCGCTGACGCCTCACCCCTATTCGCTGACCTCCTGGCTGACCGATCACCCCGAGCTGGCAGCCATCGGACCGGACGGCAAGCCGTACCGCACCGGGCCTTACTCGAGCCTGGCTTGCCCCAGCAAGCCCGAAAACCTGGCCTGGTTCCGCGAGGCCCTCGCCTGGCTTTACAGCGAGTTCCCCATCGGCGGGGTGCAGGTGGAGGTGGGTGACTATAGCATCTGCCACTGTGATGATTGTCGAGTGCGACGCGCCTATAATCTGGATGCCATGTTTGCTGTTGAGGATATGCGCCTGGCTTATGGCGAGGCGGTGAGTGTGGCACAGGGCATCCGCCCCGATACCTGGGTGATCTGCGAGACCTATTCGAGCCCCGGAATCGCCATGCACGCCGAGGAGCCCGGCTTTAACAAGGTCATGAGCCTGCGCCAAAAAGAGCTCCTGAGCACTCTGCCGGAGGGCACCATCCTGCAGTGGGTGGCGGATCGCGCGGTGGGACCCAATGCCGACCATCGTTGGCCTTCCAACACCTATTTGCCGGTGCGCGAGAACATTGCGCGTATCCACGCCGGCTCGCAATGGTCGGGCGGCGGGTGCGACGAGTGGGCGGTCGAGACTATTTCCGACCTGGTGGAGCGTTCCGCGGCAGGTAACATGCACGGCGTGAGTATCTTTGGCGAGGAATCGCCCGTCGCACCCCCCAACGAGGCCAACTACCTGGCCTTTGGGCAGCTGGCGGGGCGCGACTGGACCGAACGGCAGCCGGTGAGCATGAGCCAGTTTTACACCCAAGTGCTGGATCCGCTCTATGGCGGGGCGGATATGGCGGCTGCCTGGCGCAACCTGTACACCTCCGCGCGCGAGCTGCGTGCGCGTCGGAGCGCCAACGCGGCGGCCAAACTGGTGCGCCTGGCGGATCAGGTGCACAGCACATCCGCAAAACTCTCGGGTGAGACCTGCCGGCGCTGGAGCTGGCTGGAAGACTGGATCTGGAAGGCTGAGTGGCTGTGCCGCACGCAACCAAGGAGGGCCTGATCCCGCCGAATATCATCTCGATCCTGGCCGACGATATGGGCTATGGCGACTTTTCCGCCATCAACGGCGGGCTTTCGCACACCCCTGTGCTGGATGGCCTTATGCGCGAGGCTTTGCAGTACGTGCTGGAAAATGACGCGCGCCTGCCGCTCGCTGAATGCAACGATTATCGCCGGCGCTGGCTGGACAAGTCCTCGGACGACCAGCCCTAAGCGTCCCCCACCTGACAACTCCCCCGAATTCGGCTATCATTACCCCGTCCACCAACTGCGGAGGTGCGCCATGCGCGATGTGATCCTGCTCGACCCGGCCTTTCGTCAGCTCGAGGTCATCTTTAACCCCGAGGACCTGGCGCGCGTGCAGGCAAGCGGCGAGGTGCTGTGGGCACGCAACGACCCATTCCCCGAGGCCGACTATGACACCCTGCGCGAGCGCGTCACGTTGATCATCACCGGTTCGTGGCGCCACGGCGATGTGCGCGCCTGGCCCAAACTCAGGGCGATCCTCGAGGTCGGCGGCGGATTCCCCTCGCCTGCCGATCTCGACTATGCCGAATGCTTCCGGCGTGGCATCCGCGTGCTCTCGTGCGCACCGGCCTTTGGCCCGGCGGTGGCCGAGATGGCCCTCGGGCTGGCGCTGGCTGGTGCGCGCCAGATCGCCTTTACCGACCGCGCCTTTCGCACCGGTGAACCCAACTGGAGCCACACTTCCTTTAGCACCGCCATCGGCGAGCCCTTTACCCTCTACGGCAAGACGATCGGCCTGATCGGCATGGGAGGGCTGGCTCACAGCCTGCTGCCCCTGCTGGCGCCCTTTAAGCCGGAACTGATCGCCTACGACCCGTGGCTGACGGATACCTATATCGCCGCACAGGGCGCCCAGAGCGTTGCGCTCAACGACCTGATGGCGCATGCCAGAGTGATCTTTGTGCTGGCGGTGCCGTCGAGCTCCAACCAGGCTTTGCTGGATCGCCGCCGCCTGGAATCTATTCGCCCCGATGCCCTGCTGGTGCTGGTGAGCCGCTCGCACGTGGTCGATTTCGATGCCCTCACCGACCTGGCGCTGGCCGGCCGGCTGCGCGCCGCGGTGGACGTCTTCCCGCAGGAGCCGCTCCCGCGCGACCATCCCATCCGCCGTGCCGAGGGGGTGGTGCTGAGCTCGCACCGCGCCGGCGCGCAGGGCGAGGCGCTGCACAGTGTCGGACGGCTGGTGGCGGAGGATATCGAGGCGCTCACCGCCGGGCTCGTGCCGCGTTCGATGCAGCACGCCCAGCCCGAATACATCCGCCTGCGCGGATAGCCCTTACGCACGCGGCGATTTGCCCGTGGCGGTGCGGCGTCGTACACTGCAACAAGTCTATCCAATCCGGAGATATAACCCATGGAACGCTATACCGGCACCACTGCGCGCGGCATCCGCACTCCTATCATCCGACAGGGAGATGACCTGGTGCGCATCGCTGCTGACAGCATCATGCAGGCCGCCGCCGCCGAGGGCTGGCAGCTGCACGACCGCGACGTGGTGGCCGTTACCGAGGCTGTGGTAGGGCGCTCTCAGGGCAACTATGCCACGCTCGACCAGATTGCTGCCGATATCTCGGCGCGCTTCCCGCAGGGCGAGGTGGGGGTGCTTTTCCCGATCCTCAGCCGCAACCGCTTTGCCATGCTGCTGCGCGGGATCGCCCGCGGCGTCAAGCGCGTGGTGCTGCAGCTCTCTTACCCGGCCGACGAGGTCGGCAACGCCCTCGTCAGCCAGGATAAACTCGAGGATTCGCCCGTCGACCCGTGGCGCGATGTACTCACTGAGGCGCGCTACCGAGAGCTGTTCGGCGTCAATCCGCACCCTTTTACCGGCGTCGATTACGTGGCCCATTACCGCGAGCTGATCGAGGCCGAGGGCGCACACGCCGAGATCATCCTCGCCAACAACCCGCGCCAGATCCTGCGGCACACCCCGTATGTGCTGTACTGCGATATTCACACCCGCCGCCGCACGCAGCGCATCCTGGCCGAGGCCGGCGCCGTGACCCTTTACGGCCTGGCGGATATCCTCTGCGCGCCGATCAAAGGCTCCGGCTATAACGAACGCTACGGCCTGCTGGGCTCTAACAAGGCTGATGACGAACGCGTCAAGCTCTTCCCGCGCGATTGCCAGCCGCTGGTTGAGGCGCTGCAGGCCGAGTTGCGCGAGCGCACCGGCGCGCACGTCGAGGTGATGATCTATGGCGACGGCGCCTTCCGCGACCCGGTGGCGATGATCTGGGAGTTGGCCGATCCGGTGGTCTCTCCGGCTTACACCGCCGGCCTGGAAGGCGTGCCCAACGAGGTCAAGTTAAAATACCTGGCGGATAATGACTTTAAGCATCTCGACGGCCAGGAACTGGTGGACGCCATCCGCGCCTACATTGCCAGCAAACCCGCCAATCTGGTGGGGGTAATGGCCGCCGAGGGCACCACTCCGCGGCGCCTGACAGACCTGTTGGGGTCGCTGGCTGACCTGACCTCCGGGTCGGGCGACAAGGGCACGCCGGTGGTGGTGATCCAGGGTTATTTCAGCAACCTTGCGGATTAGCTGCCCAAGCTGAGCGTACGCGCTGCACGGCGCAGGTGCGTCGCGCTTCAAGGGGATAAAAAACGGCCAGGCGGATCACTCCGCCTGGCCGTCCTGGTTGGCGCGTACGCTTATTCAGCGAACGTAAATGGGCAAGCGGTCGCCTGCACAAAGTTGGTGTTGTTGTTGGCGTTATCCAGCGCGTTCTTTAACGCTTCCTGGTAGGCCTTTAACTCGGGGGTATCGGCGGTGGCGACACCGTGCAGACCGAGCTCAGCATTGGCTTCCGCCATCACGGCATCCACCGTGGCATAGCCCAGGCTGTTGGCCGAGGTCACGCCGGGGGCATAGATCAGCGCCCCGCCATTCACCTTGTCGTTGAACACGTTCAGCTCCATGGCGGCCAGTTGAGCCGAGAGCATGTAAGCCATGTTGACGGCATTGGAATCCTTCAACCAGGCTTTCAGCTGGTTAAAGGAGGTCGGATCAAAGGCACTGCCGTCGGCATTGCGCAGGTTGAGCGCGCGCAGCATCGCCAGGTCGTCTGCACCCACCAGCTTGGCGCCGTTTTTGTTGGTCCAGAAACCCTTGGTGAGCCCGCCGCCCGCGCCGAGGCACAGGTTGCCGAACTCGACCGTCTTGTTGTCGCCGGCCGCAACCGTCACATAGACGGGGTTGGGGGTGGTGGCGCGCCAGTTGGTCTCGATGGGCATGAATTCCGTCACGGTATAGTCATCCGGGGCGACCTGGATGCTCACCGGGGTGTAACGGATATAGTCGATCCCATCCTGGATCTGCACCTTCCAGTCAATGATCGGCATGTTGTCGTCGTTGATGCCGTTGGCGTTGGCATCGTAGAACTTGATTACGTTCAATGTCGCGGGCTGCGTGCCGGCAATGACTTTAAAGTTGTCGGTCTTGGTGGAACTGGGGTGGAAATCTGCCACCTTGCTGACCCACACCTTGTACTCGCCGCCGGCGTTGGGCGTCAGGTCGTAGCCGGTGGTGCCGTCCGAGGCTTTGATCAGGATCGACCACAGTTGGTAGCACTGAACGAACTCACCGCCGACTACCGTGACGGGGGTTTCGTTAGCGCTTGCGATGCTGGTGCCCAGCAAGGTGCCATCCGGAGCCGTCACCTTGACATAGTAGACGCCATCTTCCAGTCCCGAGCCGCTCGGCACCCTGGGGCCGCCATCCAGATAGACGGCTTCACGCGATTCAAACAGGTTGATGTTGACGCCGGTGCAGCCGGCATTCGTGGTAAAGGTGGCGCCGGTAGCGGCAGCAGCCGCGGGCAGCACCAGGGCGAGTAGGACGGTGACACTCAACAATAACGATAGACCCAGTCTGCGTAGCTTCATCTAGCCCCTTTCTTTTTTCGATACACAACACAATAATATATGGACGGCTCAGCACGAGGGGGAACGCCCGGATGTGGCGCTGCAGCAAGCTGCTTTTCGGCTGATCTGCGGAAAGTTTATCATTTCAATAAGGAGCTTTGATGCGCCGTTTGGCGTACTGGGATACGCCATTTAGCGCGCGGGGTCAGGGCAGGGGGATGCGTTCGCCAGTCACCAGCAGCCTGAGCTGCAGGGAGCCGCGCCAGGTGCATGTCAGGAGGGAGCACAGGTCGCGGCCGGGTTGTATCGTCAATGCCTCGGCCTGGTCGGGGGCGATCTCGCGTACATTAATCACGCGGTAGGCAATGCGCTCCCGGATCGTCGCCAGGTAGATCACGTCACCCACGGTTGCATAACGCAGGTTGTTGAACAGCACCGCACCGGCGTGGCCGGTGTGTCCGGCGATCACGCAATGCGTGCTATCGCCGCCGAGGGGGAAGGAAGTTCCCTCGACGAGCGCCGCGCCGCGCCGCAGGTTGGCGATCGTGGCACCGTAATAGACCGGCTGTGCCAGCCCAACTGCCGGCAGTTCGACCGTGGCGATCGCCTCGCCCTGCAAGCCGGCTTTCAGCAGCTCCAGGGCACTGGAGTCGGCCGGCGTCCTGGGGTTGACTCCTGACTCATCGGCGGGGTTAACAGGCGCCTGAACGCGCGCCAGCATTACGGTGTTGATGCGCTCCAACTCGTTCAGATCCGCCAGGTCGCGCTGCTCGAGCTGGAATCTGGCCTGCAGCTCGCTCACCACTGCCGATTGGGCGCGCTGATTGAGCACCTGGGCGACCTGCGGATAAAGCACCAGCAGCCATCCCAGCATAAAGATCACAGTGGGGAGCACCTTACTCCGCCAACGCTGGTTCATGTGCGCGCCTCGATCCGCCCGCGCCGGCGGCGATAGAACAGCCATCCCAGCACGAGCAGCAGCCCCCCCACGCCCACGGCGATGAAATACTCGCGGAATTTCTGCCAGAACGTGATGCGGTTGGTCGGCTCAAGTTCGATCTCGCGCGAGGGCGCTGGCAGTGCGGATTGATCCGGCTGGTTGAGCGGCACGTCGCTTTCCTCCGGATGATACGCCACGCGGTGCCCGCGTACAATCAGGCGGTTGGTGTTGATCATGTACGGGTCGCAGGTCACCAGCGTCACATAATCCATGCCGGGCACAATCTCGAGGTCGCTGATATCCGTCGGGACAATGATCTTGATCTGGTCGATCTCGTAGGCCAGCACCTCGTCCAGAATGTGAATTAAAAACACATCGCCGACTACCACCTTGTCGAGGTCGCGCAGGAGCCGCGCACTGGGCAGCCCGCGATGGCCGGTCAGCACGGCGTGCGTCGAGGGCCCGCCGATCGGCAGGGTCGAGAGCTCGATGTGCCCGATCCCGTGCTGCAGCACCTCGTCGCTGGTGCCGTGATAGATCGGGTAGTCGATCTCGAGCACCGGCACCTCCAGGTGGCCGATCGCCGCGCCCACGTTGAGCACATCGGCGTAATAGGCGCCCTCCACCACCGGCTTTTGGGCCTCCTCGAGCGTGCCGAGGAGGTCGTGCCCGGATTCGATCAGCAGCGCGTTATAGGCGCGTGCCAGGTCGCGCGCCTCGGCGATCTCGGCGGCGGATGCCTTTTGCAGCTCGAGCTCGTAAGCGTTGATCACCAAAGACTGGCTGCGGCGGTTGACGGCATCTGCGACCAGCGGGTAGCTAAAGACCGCCGCCCCCACCAGAAAAATGAGCACATAAAGCCAGAGCCGGTCGCGCCGCTGCGATGCTTTACCGGCCATCGCGCACCTTTTTGCGTTTGCGGCGCGTTCCAAATGCCACCAGCAGCATCAGCAATACCAGTACCGCCAGCGCCAGCCAGTATTCGCGGTATTTCTCCCACACAGACAGGGTCGTCTCCGGCCGGGTGCCGGCGGGGGGAGGCAGCGGGGTGGGCAGCCCGGAGGCCGGAGCACTGGCCTGCGTAGGACTGGCCTGCGCAGTACTGTCCTCATCCAGCTCGCCCTGGTAGGCCACGCGGTGTCCGCGCACCAGGATTCGATGCGAGTTGATCATATACGGGTCGCAGGTGATCAGCGTGACATAATCCTGAGCGGGGATGATGACCAGCGACTCGATCTCGTACGGCAGCACCCTCAGGATCTGGTCGACCTGATACGCCAGGGTGCCCGCGGCACTGCGAAGGTAAAACAGGTCGCCGATCTGCAGCTCGCCCAGATCGCGAAACAGGCGCGAGTTGGGCAGGCCGCGGTGGCCGGTGAGGATGGCGTGCGTGCTGTAGCCGCCCACCGGCATCGAGCTGCCCTCGATGTGGCCAATGCCTTCCTGCAGCACGAGGTCGCTCGAGCCGTGGTAAATCGGCAGGTCGACGTCGATTTTGGGGATAATGACGCGCCCCATGATGTCGCTGATCGAGAGCACCTGGGCATAGGCCACCCCGCCGGAGGGAAGCGGGGTTTCGCTGAAGGGGTCGCGGATCAAACTGGTGCGGTCAGAAAGGTGTGCGTTATAGTTCTGCGCCAGGATCACCTGGCGTTCGAGCTCTTCGTGAGAGAGCTTGGCCAACTCAGCCTCGAACTCGTTCACCACATAGGATTGCGCGCGCGCGTTCAACCAAGACGATACCAGCGGATAGCACAACACCGCCAGCCCGACCAAAAAGACGAGCACAAGCGGCCAAAGCGGGGTGCCCTTTTTTGCGCGGGCGGGTGTGGTTGTGCTGGGTGACATCATCGGCTTCGAGGGGAACTGACGGCAGGCAAGCCTAAAGCGCTTGCCTGCCGTATCCGTTCAGAAGCAGCAGGATGTACCTATTCGGTCTTGTACCGCAGCAAGACGGCGCAAGACATCAGAGCGACTCCCACGATGGTGAACAGGGCGGTGCCGATGCCGCCTGTCGCCGGGATACTCGGGCCGGTGTTGTTGACCACCTGTACACGCGTTTGCAGCGTCGAGCTATAACTCGACGTGGTCACGGTAAAGGGCACCGCCGCGGTGAGCGCGTTATAGCCCGGAGGTGCTTCGATCTCGATCAGGTAATAGGTCTTGCCGGCCAGACCCCTGATGCCAAAGTTTCCGGAAGTGTCCGAGGTCAGTACCACGTCCTGCCCGGAGACTGCCCCCGCAACACCGGGGTTGGCCTCGATCAGGTCCTGGTTCCACTTTAAGTAGTTGCTGGTGCCGCCATCCAGCGAGATCTTGAACTTGGCGCCGGGCAAGGGGGTGACGTCATCGACACCGCCATCCACCTTAACCCAGTTGTAGCCGCCGGTCCACACATACGGCAGCACCTGGGTGCTCATCGTGCCGTCTTCGGCCATGTAGCCGTTGTTATAGGTAAGGTAGGCATTATTGTAGATAGGCTCACCCATTACAGCGTTCTCGTTGATTGTGTTCAACCAGGTGCACACCAGGGTCGTGCCTGAGAGGGCTTCGCGACCGGAGGCGGTGAACTCGAAAACGCCGGTATAGTCGTTGGCAATGGTCGGAAGGGTGACGGACAAGTGGCCGCTTACTACCCAGGTGCTGCTGACATCAACGTTATCCACATAGATACGCCATGAACCGGGCACCACCGACAATCTCGGGTCGATCGTATCCGAAAAGACATACTTGGTATACGAGGCGATGTCGGGCGGTACTTCCGGGGTCACATACCAGGTAAAGGTCTCGCCGATCACATAGGAGCCTTCCTTGAGGTGGGCTGCGCCGATATACTTGTCAACAGTCGGAGCGCTGGCGTTGATCTGGGTAAAGGCCGCCGGCGTTCCTGTCATTTCCAGCACGCCCATGGTATCCGTCACCATAGAAGAGCTGATGATGCTAAAGCTCAACTGGGTCTCGCGGATAGCATAGCCATCCGGCGGCATGGTCTCTACCAGGTAATAGTCGCCATAGGGCAGGTTGTTGACGACGATGTGCCCATACTCGTTGGTGACTAGGTCACCCATGCCGGGGTAAACCGGGTAGGAGCCATCTTCCGGGTTTCTCATGTGCAGCGAATAGTGGGCACCTTCCAACACGGCGATGCCGTCGCCAGCCGTCTTGGTGAGCACGACCGAGCCGCGCACTTCGACGTTCTTGGGGTAGATGTCCACCGTCAGCTGCAGGTCGCCATTCTGGTCGACAGCCGGCAGGCTCAGGATAAAGGGCGCAGAGGCCTTCCAGATATAGGCCGGCACTACCTTTTCGGCAAAGATATACAGGCCGTCCGGCAGGGTGATGCTCGCCAGGCCGCTGGAGTTGGTGGGGCTCAGCACGCCAGTCTCGGTGCCGAAATCGGCCCTTACGTCGGCATAATCCGCATACTCTTCAGAGGCCAGTGCATCGTATTTTTCCTGCAGGGTTGAGCCCCCCAGCGGGATCAGCCAGTAGGCAAATACGGCGCCCTCAAGCGGCGAAGCGCCCGGCGGCAACGCGGTGGGCACCTTGCCGTCGTTGGCGATGGGCGGCGGCAGTTGATCGGTAAACTTTAGTTTGTGCAGGTTGACGGTGTTGGTATAGGCCAGGCTGCTCATCGGCGTAATCAGCACGGCCAGTGCCAGCAGGGCGATCATCACTCTGATTATCTTGTTGCGTTTCATAGTTTCTCCTTGCTGCATTGCTTCCAAACGGGTCGTTGCTCCATCAGGGTCGTTATATCGTTTATGGCGGTGCACCTCCTCGGCTGTGCTCTGGTGGCGAGGGCGCTCTCATGAGTCCCTCCGGCGTCGCAGGTATAGGATCACGGCCAGCAGCATGATCAGAACGCCGGCCACGGTAAAGATCACTGTGCCCACACCGCCCGTGTTCGGCAGCGGCACATGGGTGTTGGGAAAGAGGATATAACCGCTTGTCCCCGATACTGAGCGCACCAGCGGGGCGCTTACCAAAAAATAGTTGCCGGCTTCATTCTGGGTAGCCGTCAACTCATAGGTGGCGGCATCGAGGCTGTAGCCGGTCGGTGCGGCCAGCTGGCGCAGATAGTAGGTGCCCGGGCCGATCGGCGGCAAGTCTGCCACGCCGTTGGTGGTGGTCACCGGCTCGCCGATGGGTTCCATGGCGCTGTCATAGAGCTGAAAGACGGCCGCGGTGGCGGTGATGAGGGTGGTCAGGTCCTGGCGCACACTGCGCACCGCAAGAGACAGGCTGGGCAGGTTGCGAAAGGTATAGCGATAGGCGGGCGCCGAAAGCGCTACGCTATCCACACTGACCGAACCATCCGCGCCGATTACCACCGCGCGCGGGGTGCTGTCGAGCAGATAACCCTCAGGCGCTGCCGATTCCACCAGATGGTAATTACCCGGCCGCAGTTGGGTGAATGTCACCAACCCCGAGCTGGTCAGCTGGGTGGCGACCAGCGTGTCCGAGCTGTCGTAGAGCTCGAACTCGACACTGGTGGTGATAGGCGTGCCGCTCTGGTTGACCTTGGCCACCGAGAACTGGTAATAGATCGTCTGGTTGGCAATGTTCACTGCATTGCTGATGACGGCGGTGCCATCCAACGTCATGGTTCCGTCGTCGGTTATCACCAGAGTGTGGCGGGCCAGGTCCTTGACATAACCCGGCGGCCCGACCGTCTCGTAGAGCGTATAGGTGCCTGCCAGCAGGTTGCTAAAGGTTACCTGGCCAGTGCCCAGGGCGGTCGAGCGGGTCTGATTGTAGTAGACGTTGGTGGTCGGGCAATGCAGCTGAAAGCTGGCGCTTTGGGTGGTGATAGGCACACCGAGTTCATCGACTTTGGTGATGGTGAGCTGCAGCGAGACGGAGGGCGTGTTGTAGATGGTATAGCTGGTACCGTTGTAGCGGTCGGTGATGGCAGTGCCGTTGATCGTGACGGCGCCATCCTGGGCGATAATCACCTCGTACCAGGTGGGATCGAGGCGGTATCCGGCGGGGGCAACCGCCTCGCGCAGGTAATAGATGCCCGGCTGCACGTTGACAAATCCCACCACGCCGGTGGTGCTGGAGCTGCTGCGTTGGATCAGGGTGGTCTTGTTGATGGCGTACAGCTCGTAAAGCGCGTCCGTCAGGGCCGGCGATTCGTCCGTTGCGCCGCGCTTGATGAACGAAAAACTGCCCGGCACGGCCGCCGGCGGATGCGGAGTGCTGGCAGCGTAAGCATTCTTGGTGTAATAGGTGCCGCTGTAGCGGTAATAGAGCTGCTCGCTGTTTTCGTAATAGGTGAACCCGGGCAGCTTTCTGGTGGTGATCAGCACCGCCAGGGTTTCGCCGTTGAGGTTGTTGAAGACGACCTCATAGCCTGTGGCAGTGGGGTTTGCGATCGACCACTTGTCGTACAGCAGACCAAGGGTGATCAGCCCGCTCGCGCTGACAGTGGCGTGATATACCCGGATGTCGGGCGCCGGGTTGCTTGACGTCCCCTGATAATAGGTGACAGATTGCGCCTGGGTAAAGGTTCCATATTGCCCGGAATACGATTCGCGCAGTCTCACCGGGTTCATGTTCAGATGGTCGGCGTTAAGGACCACCGCCCAGACGACGGTAGTATCCGTCTCGGTATAGACCCATTTGCGGTTGGGCATGTCGGCCGGCGGCGTGGAATAGGTGATGCTGGCCGAATCCGTATAGGTGTTGTTAGAGGTCACCCCGCGCACGTTATAGTAGGTGTTGTACACCAGCGGATACGTACCGCTGGTGGGCACCGTCGCCGGGTTAGCCGAGGCGATGTCATTCAGGCTAAAGGTGCCCGTTATCTCTGAGAGGGGGTCAGCGACGGCATTGAGCGTAAAGGTCACCACTCCGCTGGTGTTGACCGACCAGGTGCCGGCGATCTGCGCGTCCGCGGTGTAAAAATAGCCCGTGGCGGGGTAACGGATCAGCAACTCTGGCGGGAGCTGCATGGTAAACTGGTCGCCGGCTCGGGCGGAGCTGGGCGCACGCCAGGTACCCGAGATCACGTCCAGGTTGTAAGAGACCATTCCCTGGGCGTTGGTATCCGGCAAAAAGGCGTTGACGGGGTTATGACTGGGATCCCACGAATAGCTGTCGACGGCCGTCACGCCATAAATGTACGAGGCGCTGGGGATGACGGTGGTCTGGCCGGGCGCACTGGTGTTGTAGAGTGCGTCTGTGGCGGTGGCATAGATCACCGTGCCGGCCTCCTGGGCCGGGATGGCGATGTTAAAAAAGCCGCTGGCGTCTGTCATACCCGCGACAAGCACGTTGCCCGGCAGCTCCACGTTGATGTAGACGTTGGGAGCACTATAGCCCGTGACGGCGGTATCCGTATCGCGCACCGGGTTGAGCACCGGCGGCGGCGGCGGGTAGATATCCGGGTAAACCTGGAGCGGGATCACCAGATTCGGCAGGCCCGCTTTGCTGATCGTCAGGCTGGTATTGCTCAGCGTCAGGGACGTGTTTTGCGGCGGCGAAAAGCTGACGCTGGAGAGCGCGCGCAGCGCGGCATAGTCAAAGATCCTGACATTGCCGTAGATGTCGGTCATTTCAACCAGCAGCAAGCTCAGATCGAGCCGATCGCCCTCGGCGTATTGCTGGCGCGGGTTCCGCAGCACGCGCCACGAGGCGAGGTTGTTGAGGTCAATATAGGGCTCTTCCACCTGGATCTGCTGAGTGGCACTGCCAAAGGGGTTGACGGCTTTAAAAGTCAGCACGGTGCCCGCCGGTTGGGGCGGCAAGCCGCTCAGCTCAAAGCTGCCATCTGCTGTGCTGGCTGTGGTGGTATAGACGGTGCCATCCGGCAGCCTGAGCGTGACGGTGCTGCCTTTAGTAGCTATACCGCCGGCGATGGTCGAGTTGACAAATACTGAGTTGATGCGCGCAAAGGTCGCCGGATAGGCTGTGATATCGTAATAGCCTTCTGCAAAATAAGTCCAATAGTTGCGCGTCCAGCTGACGGAGGTACCGACATCCAGGTAAAAGGTAGCCGGGTAGCTCAGCCCGGCGAGGATGGGCGTCGAAAAGGTAAAGGTCAGGGTACTGTTGGCCGCTACCGGCCCGCCCACGGCAAACCAGCCGGTAGTGGTATAGGTATCGAAATACTCGATGACGGTGGTATCACCAGTGGTTAGGGGGCCAACGACCAGCCCGGAGCTCGCCAGGGAGGGCACAATGCTGGTGATAAAGGGTCCCGGCGGCCCAAGGGTGACATCGTTGCGCGAAATGAAAATGGCCATGTCTTCGCTATAGTTCGGGTGAGATTTGGCCACCACCACCCAGTTGATCGCGGTATAGTTGGCGTTGAATGTCCCTACAACCTGCAAGTCCACCACACTGCCGTCGGTCACCACGATCGGATCCAGGTTCGCCGACGGGTTGGTATAGGTCATCGGCAGCGCGTCATCCACGCTCAGCTGATCCAGAACCGTATACTTGGGCACGGAATCGGTGATCGCGCCTTCACGAGCGGTGATGGTGGGCGTGGACGACGCGCTGAGCGACAGAGTTGGCGTGACAGAAGACAGGTCGGTATCCGCGGCAGTCGCCGTCCCTGTCGCCGTGAGCGTCTCGGTGGCGGTCAGCGCAGCCGTCGCCGTGAGCGTCTCAGAGATGGCGATGGTGGCGGTCGGCGTGCTATTCAGCAAGGTCGTGCTGGGGCTCGGACTCGGGTCGGCTGAGGATGTGAGCGGCAGCGGCGTGGCGGTCGCCTGGGGCACCACCAGCGACGACTGGAACTGTTCGGCGCCGGCGCGCAGCTCGGCGAGCACGCTGAAATCGCCCACGATGGGCGTGATCGGCTGGGTGGTCAGGTCGAGCTGGTAACTGGTGCCGCCCGGCAAATAGAGGGTATAGACGCCCTCGGCGCTTTTGAGCGCGATGCGCCAGCGTTCGGCATCCGCTGGGTCGGTAGAGATTCCCGCCAGATAGGCCTGGTAGGAGGCGATCTCGGCATTGTAGAAGGCCGCGTCTTCGGTGATGGCGAGTGCGCCTCCGGGCACGCTCAGCTGCAGGCTGTTGACCAGGAGCGCTGCGCTGGGCAGCGTGAGGGTCAGCTGGGCATCCGGCAATGGCGCTGCGACGCGATTGACGGCTACAGCAAGGTTTGTGAGGTCGTCGCTGGCGGAGAGTAAGAGGGTATCCGGGTTAGGGTTGTAGAGCTCCTGGGCGGCGCTATGCCACAGGTCGAGCGGCAGACTGGCGATGATGACCACAAGAGCCAGCAGCACTGGTACCCAGCGCAGTGAGGAGCGTCTCATGGCAGCCGCCTGGTGCCGAGGACATCAATAGACCTCGCATCCTGTGTTGGCCGAGGTGGCTGGCTGATCTGTGGCGGTGCCCATCCGCTTTCGGCAGTCATCGCCGCGCGGACGCCCCCATATGTGGCTGGAAACACTATTCTCCGTCGGGTCGATAACAATAAAAGCTATAGCGTATGTCGTGTCTCGAGACGCGCAACAAGAAGCAATTGAATGCTTCTTGTCATATTATAGCATATAAGAAAGCATTGTAGATGCAAATCTGGACCCCGTTTTAATGAGCTGCCGGATAGTTTCGTAAGGGGGGCTCAACCTGGCGCCAGATGCGGCCGGATTCGAACTGGTCGCGTACCCGGGCGGACAGGTCTTAAAACTGACAGCACGGCGAACATAAAGAAAGCGGGTTTGTCATATCCCAGCCGGGCTGGCTTGTCAAACACCAGCAATATATAACGAGGGGCGGCCGCGTGACCGCCCCTCGTTAGTCATCGGCCGTGCTCAGGCTTGCTTGAGGACAAAGTCGCCCTCTGTGCGGCGCAGATTGGTGAGGCGCACCAGTTCGCTCTGGCGCACCTCAGGGTCATAGTTGGCAGCGCCGTCAAAGGTGCGCACCGGCAAGCGTCCGGCCGGCTTGCTGGCCTTGATAGCGGGGGCCATCGATTCAAACATGCTGCCCCACACCTTTTTACCGCCATCGGCGTTGAACATGCCGGAATGGCGCGTGCAATCCTGGGCTTCGGGCACATCAAAGGTGCCCCAGTTGAGCCAGCCGCACACATAGGGGCGTGTTTCCCACACCAGGTCGCGGTTCCAGATGGCGCCCTGCTCTTCAGAGCTGGGCAGGAACTGGCTGCCGCCGATCTGGGCCAGCTCGGTGTTGCCGCCCACCCAGCTGAACTCGCCGTTAAAGACCGGCTTGCCAAAGCCCGCCATATAGGCAGCCGTCAGCACCCCGCGATCGAGCGCGCGGCGATACTGCAGGCTGTGGTCGATCATGCCCGGGTAGTAGTGATAAGACAAAAAGTCGTGGTTGGCGGCCGCCCAGGCAGGATTAAATCCGCAAAAACCACTCATCGGGAAGATGTACTGCAAAAAGCCGACCGTCACAAGGGTCTTGTTACCCCCCTCGCGGATGGCGGCGGTCATGCGCTCCAGCCAGGCATCGCCATATTGGCAGCACAGCTTTTGGTAGGCGACGGCTGCCGCCGGATCGGAAAAGGTGTCGCGGCGGTCGGGACTGGCGGGCCAGCCGTGCGCTTCGGCGATCGGCGCCCAGGCCGCCCAGAAGGTATCGTTAGGGCGCACCCAGGGCTCGTTGAGGATATCCCAGGCAAAGATGCGCTCGTCGTTTTTATAACGCACGTTCATCTCGCGCCAATAGTTCTCGGCGGCCTGCAGCAGGTGCTCGCTGATAATATAGTTGGCGTCTCCGCGCATAAAGGCCGGCGCGCCCTCCCAGTGGTCGGGCCCTGTGGGATGAAGCCGGATGCCGTGCTTCCAGGCGATGGCGGCCATCTTTTCGAACTTGTTAAAGCCCTCTTTGTTGATTTTCGTTTCTGATTCGACAAAGCTCATCCAGGTGCCAAAGACCCGCACCACGTTCACGCCCACCGATTCCATCAGCGCGAAATCGGCTTCGGCGCGATTGACGTCAAAGGTCTTCCACAGCTGGGGAGCCCAGCCGGTGCGCGGCACAAAGTAATTGGCGCCCCACGGCACAAACAGCTTGCCATCTACACTGAACGACTTGCCACTTACTTCAACTCTCGCCATGTTATCCCCTCCAGGTTGCTGAGGGCATCATAACCGCTACGAGCTGGTATGGCAAGCGCCAGCACCTGCCTTTGATGTGTTTATCCCGCTCTCGCTCAAGCGGTAGCTACTCCCAGTGCCCGTCAGGGGCGCCGGATTGCAGCGCCAGGAGCGAGAGCGCCCCGTGGTGGTGCATGGTATGGCGAATGGCATAGATATACCGGCTCAGGCGGGTAGTATCTGCTTGGGCAGCACTGTAGGGCTCGCTCAGCGCCGAGTCATCCATGACGCTCAGTTTGGCGGTGATGTGCGCCATGGTGGTATCCAGAAACTCTAGCACCTGACGCTGCGAGGGCAGCTGCTGTTCGGCCAGCTCCCACTTGTCGCGAAAGGGCCAGCCCCAATCCCACTCGCTGTCTGGGTCATCACGGAAAAAGTAGGCCAGCGTCTCGGCGATGTGGTTGGCGATCATCACCGGCGTCTGAAAGCGGTTGACCCCCACCTGCACCCAGGCCTCGTCAGTGAACTGGCCGATCGTCTCACACACCAGCGCGTTGCAGGCGCGCAGGTTATCCAACAAGACCATGCATTGCGGGTTGTGCACGGCAACACCTCCTAGATATCGACACCCAGCAGGATGCGCACCAGGTAGCCGATCCCAAACGACAGTGCCGCCACCCCCAGGCTGACAGCAGCCATCAGCATAAAGCGCTTGCGAAAGTTTATACCCATCGCCACCGAATAGTAGGCAGTAAAGAGGGCGATGATGATCACCGCCGTTACGAGCATGATGCCCAGTGCCACGAACTTGGGCAGCCCCAGCAAATAGGGCAGGATCAGGAGTGCCACGGTGATCACATAGGCAATGCCGGTGTAGAGCGCCGCCAGACCGGGGTTCTTTTCGTCCGCCTCAGTTGAGGTAGAGAGGTACTCGGAGGCCGCCATCGAGAGCGAGGCAGCGATGCCGGTGATCAGCCCGGAGAGGGCGATCACGCGCGTGTCCTGAAAGGCAAAGGTCAATCCGGCCAGCGCGCCGGTCAGCTCTACCAGAGCATCGTTAAGCCCCAGCACCACCGAGCCGGCATAGCGCAGGGCTTCTTCATCCAGCAGATCGAGCAGGGCGGCCTCGTGGCGCTCTTCGTCGGCCAAAACCTTTTCGGCCTCGGGTACCTCTTCCAGCAGCAGGGCATAGCCCTGCTGAGCGCTGCGTTCGTTGTTTTCCATCAGTCTGGCGCTAAAGGTAAAGCCGAGGGTGCGCGCCAGGAATGTATACCAGCGCACCTGGTGCTGATTGGGCTGCACCTCGGTGCCGGTGTAGCGCTGCCAGATGCGCTCGTGCTTGGTCTCTTCATCTGCCAGGCGCTCGAGCACCTCGCGGTTGTGTCCGGGCTTTAGGCGCGCTGCTACGGCGCGATAGATCGCTGCCTCGGTGGCCTCGGTGTGCTGGAATTTCAGGAGCTGCTCGCGCACGGTGGGCGAGAGCGAACGCTTGGCGCTGTTCATGGGCGACCTCCGGTTAGTTCAAGTAGCACAGGCTTGACATAACATTCCAGCTGGACGTAGCCGAGAGGGTTGAGGTGCAGATCGTCCTCGCGGTAGTATGCCCCGCGCGCATTGGAGTGCTCGTCCAGGGTCAGGGCGGGGGTCTCGACCAGACGGATATCGCCAAACTGCGCGGCATAATCGCGCCATAGCTGGTTGAGGGCGCGGATCTCGCCCAACACCTCACGGCGCGAGGGCGATTCCTTGACGGGGATGATCACGAACTGGATGCCGGGCAGGTCGGCACGCGCCCACTCAAACAGGCGGTGACTGAGCGAGATGACCTCGTACGGCTTGTAACCGAGCGCCAGATCGTTATCGCCCTCGTAATAGACCAGCACGCTCGGACGCAGGGGATATACCAAGCGGGGATAGTAGTAGAGCGCTTCGTCGGCAGTGGAGCCGCCAAAGCCCGTGTTGAGGGCGCGCAGCGGCGCCATCTGCTGCTCAAGCAGGCCATCTTCCCGCCAGCAGACCATCGTCGAGCTGCCGTAAAAGAGGATTGCCCCCGGCTCGGGCTGAACCTTTTTCCAGGATGCCTCGAGCGCCTCTACTTCACCAACCAACCGCTGCAGATCAATGCGCGTCGGAATCAGCTCGGGCATAGCGCCCTCCTCAGGCAAAAATGGAATAGATCAACCAAACCGCCATCATCACAAAGAATCCCGCCATAATGGTCTTGACCAGCGCGGCATTACGGCGCATCCACGCGAGCAGCTGCTGCGAGGTGGTGCCGAAATACACCAGCAGGAACACGGCCACCAACGGAACGATAAACATCAGGTTGTAGAGGATCAACGTCAGCGCGGCTCTGGTGCGCAGCTCCGGCACACCCAGCACGAACACGATCGTAGGCAGATACACCTGTCCCGTGCAGGCCAGCTCGATCAGCGAGACCACCAGCCCCAGCCCAAGCGAAGCCGGAATCAGCCAGCGCGAGGTTGTGCCCTCGCGGATCAGCTTGTGGCTGACCTTTTTCAGGCGATCGGGCAGGGTGAGGGACATATCATCGAGCTTGCCCTGGCGCGCCTTGCGGGCATCCTGCAGGCTGCCAACCGCCAGAACCAGGCACAACAGGGCGGTGGCGCCATACAGCCACTTGCTGATGGCGTTGAGAAAGGGCAGCGCGGTGAGGGCCTTTAACAGGCCAAAACCAACTCCGAGGTAGGTGAGAAACACGCCAAGCGTAAAGGCCGCTCCGCTCATGAGGAGCGCCTTGCCGGTGCGTTTGCGCACCGCCAGATACGAGAGCAAAAAGATGATCGTGGCAAAGGCGCACGGGTTGACGCCATCCAGCAGCCCGGCGCCGATGACGGCCAGCAACCCAAAGCTGCGAAAGCGTTCGACGATCGAGCTGGTAGCCGCGGCCTCGTCGTAGCCGGCCCACGGCTCAGGCGCGCCGCTCTCGAGATAAGGCTGCAGCATGGCCTGGATGCCCGGCGCGCGCACATCTTCGCCCAGCAGGTAGCTATCGCCGATGAACAGGGCCGGCGCCGTCATGCGGCGCGCTTCGGGCACGCCGGAACGCTCCGATAGATAGGTGTTCAGCGGTCCGCCCTCGGCGATGTTGATGCGCCGCAGCACTAGCTGCGGGTATTTCTGTTGGATATAGGCCAGGTCCCGTTCGGCGCGCTCGCATACGTCGCAGCCATCCTGGAAAAAGTAGGCGGCATGGATTGGCGCAGCCGGGCCAACCTCGGCAGCGGGCGTGTCGCTGAGGGCTGATGGGATCTCGCCGGTAAAGACGGGCGCCAAGGTGTTATCCAGCCGGTCGGCCAGCGGATAGGGCCACACCTCGCCGGCCTGCAAAAAGGCGTCGATCAAGCCGTCTAGGTTTTCGCGCGGCGACTCGGCGCCGATCATGATGCGGTCGCCCACAACGGTCATGGGTACATACCAGGCATCCTGCTGGACGCCCGCCAGCGTCATAAAGTCGTGCCAAAAGTCGTTGCCGGGCTCGTGAGTCACATCAATCACGCGCACCTGCAGCTTGTCGCCATATTTGGCCATGATCGGCGGCAGCACCTCGGTCATCATCTCATGGCAGTGTGAGCAGGTGGGTGAGTAAAACAGCAGCAGATTGACCGGCGATGTGGTAGTAACCCCGCCGCCGCTGGCGATGGGCGTGGCAGCAGCCGTTGGGCTGTCGCTTGGCAGCGGCGTCACCGCCGCCAGGGAGACGCCCTGGTCAGCGTATTCGGCGATGCGCGTCTTGAGCGCAGCGCGGATCTCGGCCTCGCCGGAGAGGGCATAGTCACCGATAAAGATCTCGGGGATGCCGCCGGAAGCCACGCCGTATTGTGCCTCGAGCGCCAGCAGCATCTCAAAGTTGGCCGTCTCCGTCATGTCGATGCGAACGATCACCAGCCGCTCGCCATATTCGGCCTGCAGGGGCGCCAGGATCTCGCGCTGCACCGTATCGCACGACGAACACACCGGGTCGTAGAAATAGTAGAGCTCGATAGCCGGCTTTTGTGCGGCGGCACCCGGCGCGCTCGCCAGTAACAGCGCTGTCAGGACGAAAGAGAATGCCAACCAGGCGCCAAAACGGCGCAGTTTAGAGACCATTTCCAACCTCACAACGCGGAAAATCGTTATGAATCTTGTTCGATTATATACGCGCCGGCAAGCTTTACGAAATCTGTCCGGCTCCAAGCTAAAATGCCGATTGCGTGCACTCTCTCAGGTGCTAAACTAACCGCATGCATCCAGCTCGTTACACGCCTGATACGTTTAACCCTCCTCCGCGCCCGCCGAAGCGCCGCCGGCTGAGGGTTTGTCTGGTCATTCTGGCAGTGATCATGGTGGCGGCGGGGGCCAACCGCTGGGCCAACCAGCGCCTGTGGCTCAACCAGATCACCGTCGCGAGCCCAAGGGTGCCGGCTGCCTTTGACGGCTTCCGCATCCTGCAGCTTTCCGACCTGCACAACCGCCGCTGGGGGGCGGGTTCGGCCGAGCTGCTGGCGCTGTCGGCCAGTGCCCAGCCCGATATCATCGTGGTGACGGGCGATCTGGTGGATCACCGCACCGGGCCGCTGGATGAGGTCACGGCCGTTTTGCGCGGTCTGCAGGCCATCGCACCGACCTATTACGTCTCCGGCAACCACGAGATGCACGTGGGGCGCGTCCGGGAGCTGACGATGCTGTGCCAGTCGCTGGGCGTCGAGTACCTCGATGGGCGCCAGGTCACGCTCGTGCGCGGAGACGGACAGGTCATCCTGATGGGCATGCCCGACCCGATCGCTTACGGCGAGTATCTCTATGAGTTTCCGCGCTATTCTCAGCATCTGGATGAGCAGATGTCTGCGTGCCCCGCGAATGCGTTTACGGTGCTGCTGGCGCATCGCCCCGAACTGATGCCGATTTATGCACAGGCAGGCTTGGACCTGGTGCTGGCCGGACACGCGCACGGCGGGGTGCTGCGTATCCCCGGATACGGCGGGCTGCTGGCGCCCGGGCAGCCGATCCCGGCGCGCTACACTGGCGGGCTGCACCGTGAGCGAGATACACAGCTGGTGATTTCGCGCGGAGCCGGCGGCAGCACACTGCGCATCAACAATCCTCCCGAACTGGTGCTGATTGAGCTGCGGCGCACGGACTAGCTGGGATTGCCAGCCCGAAAACGCTGCCGTAATATAGGTCATCCTGCACACCCGTGGGAGGGGCTATGAAGTCCGCTCATCGCTACCACTTTTCGCCGGCTGTCACCGTCATCCTCATCTTTGGGATCATCTCGCTCTTGGGCGACATGGTCTATGAGGGCGCGCGCAGCGCCAACAGCCAGTATTTCAGCCTGTTGAGCATCAGTGCGGCGCAGATCGGGCTGGTGTTTGGCATTGGCGAGTTCCTCGGGTATGCCCTGCGCCTGCTGGCGGGTGTGCTTTCGGATAAGACCGGCCGTCACTGGGTGTTTTTGTTCGTCGGCTATGGCATGCTGCTGGTTGTACCGCTGATGGGCGTGACTGGGCAGTGGAACGTGCTGGTGGTGCTCCTGCTGATGGAACGCATCGGCAAGGCGCTGCGCAACCCCGCCAAGGATACGATCGTCTCATCGGTGGCCGAAAACCAGGTCGGGATCGGCTTTGCCTTTGGCCTGCAGGAAGCCCTCGATCAGCTGGGTGCATTTTCGGGCCCGCTGATCTTTAGCCTGACCTTTATCCTGGTCGGCTCCAACAACCTGGGAGCGTATCAACTGGGGTATCGCTGGTTGCTGCTGCCTTTTGTCCTGCTGATGCTCTTTTTGGTCTACGCCTGGCAGCGCATCCGCCGCGAGAGGCTGATCAAGCACGTCAAGGTGCGCGAATTCCGCCATGAGCGCCTCTCGCGGCTCTTTTGGTTCTATACCGCCTTTACCTTTTTTGCCTCGCTGGGTCTGGTGAACTTTGCGCTAATCGGCTTTCACCTCAAATCCAACCGGCTGCTTTCGGATGCCAACATCACGCTTTTGTACGCCGTCGCGATGGGCGTGGATGCCCTGGTGGCGCTGGCGGTGGGCAGGTATTACGACCGTGCGAAGGCGCGCAGCGGCCACAAGACCGGCGGGCTGATCGTGCTCTTGGTCGTGCCG
>Ga0123332_1000867_pt1 | contig 30513 bp, 28 predicted proteins | sample BioC12SIPDNA_4_FD_89958 | JGI IMG/M metagenome (GOLD analysis project Ga0123332, IMG submission 89958) | Anaerobic biogas reactor microbial communites from Washington, USA - Biogas_R2_A C12 SIP DNA | ecosystem: Engineered > Bioreactor > Anaerobic > Unclassified | place: Washington, USA... | reverse complement strand
TGCTCGTCCTCGGTGAACTCGCGCACGGCGCCCGGCTCGTGGTTCTCGATGCGCGTGAGCACCATGCGCGGCTCGAACTCGTAGCAGGCCTCGCCGGTCCAGAGCCGCAGCACGTCGCTCCGCGAGTAGCTGCCGGCGGCGCCCTCGCTCAGGTCGCCGAAGCGGGCGGTCGAGACCGGCTCGCCCCGCCGTACGCCGGGTCGCAGGTCGCTGTAGCCGCTGGGCTGCGCCAGCAGGCAGGAGACCTCCGCGCGCAGGTCGTCGCGGACGCTCACGCGCAGGGTCGCGGCAGTCAGGTTGCTGCCAGCGTGCGCCGCCTCGGGCAGGTAGAAGCAGTAGTCGAACGCCTCGCCGCAGCCGATGGCCGCGCCGCCGAGCAGCTGGTCGGTGTTGACGGCCAGGGCGAGCCCCTCAGGGTGGGCCAGCATCACCTCGCCGCCGGCCAGGGTATGCGTGACCTCCGCCTCGGCCGGCGCCTCAGGCCCCTCTCCCCCACCGGCGGCGACGCCCAGCGCGCCACCGAGCAGGAGGAGCGCGGCCGCCATCACGGTACGGCGCCGCGCCGGCGCGCGGCCCGGTTGCGTGTTCCGTTCGCGTGCGTCCATGCCGCGAGTATGCGCCAGCGGCCAGCGTGCGTCGTGCCTGTCTCAAGGAACGGTTAGGCGTGACCCATGCAGGCGCTGTGGCACCGCAGGGGGTGCTCGGTGCGTTGGGCTGCTGGCTGCCTCGTCGACCCCATCAGGTGGAGACGCTGCCCCGAGGAGCCCCCGTTCGTGCGCGCTCCGCTCAGGCTCCTACCAGGGAGCGTCGGCGACGTACCCGAGGACCGCGTTCCAGAACGGTGGCGGGAACCGGTCGAAGTCGGAAGGGATGTCCATCAGCCACTTGCCCTCGACGTTCTTCAGCGACAAGTCGGCCTCGATGGTGCGGCTGGGAGCGTCGTCGCGCTGGATGCGCTCGATGAGAGCGGCCTGGATGGCCTCGTCCGCCCCCTCGCCCATGAACGCGAACGTGAGGAGGTTCCCGAGGCTCAGGAAGTCCGCGACCACGGCCGGCAAGGAGACGTTCCGCACCCGAACGCTCACGGTGGCCCGGTCGCCGTCGATCGCCTGCGCGAGCACCTCGACCTCGAGGTGGTGGGTGAAGGCCTCGAGGAGCGCGACGTCCTCGTCGAGGAAGTCCGCGTCGCTGAGCCTGCGAGGGGCGGTGGTGAGCTCGGCCGCGGCGGGCAGGTCACCGTTGCCGAGGTGAGCGACGACGGCCTCGACGGTATCGCTGGGACCGGGGTCCTTGCCGCAGGCGGTGAGCGCGAGCCCGAGGAGGGCGAGGAGGAGTAGGAGGCGGGGAGTGCGGTCGCGGTTCGAAGCGTGTCCTTCCTGCGTGGGTGCTGCGCCCGGGCGGGAGCCTGGGTCGACCAGTCTACGGCTCCGGCAGCCGTCAGGGGACGCCGGCTGCCGGTCCAGACGGAGCTGTCTAGCGTTGGTGCAGGAACGGCTCGCTCGGTCGCCTTACGTCTACCTAGCGCTGCGGCGCGAGGCTCTCACGTACCGCCTCGAGCCCGTCGACCCGCGGCCTGGCCGGACGCCTCACTCCTTCACGCCCGACGCGCTGATCCCCTCGATGAAGTAGCGCTGGCCCAGGAAGAAGATCAGGATGAGCGGGATGGTCAGGATCACGGTGGCGGCGAGGACGATCTCCCACTGCATCTCGCCCCCCTGCCCGAAGCGGTCGACCAGCGTCTTGATGCCGCGCGGCATGGTGAACAGGGTGTTGTCGAACAGGTAGATGAGGGGCTTCATCAGGTCGGTCCAGAGCGCCTTGAACTCGAACACGAACACCACGATCATCGCCGTGCGCGTGAGGGGCAGCGCCACCCGCAGCCACATCTGGAAGTAGTTGGCGCCGTCGATGCGCGCGGCGTTGAACAGGTCGCGCGGCAACGTCAGGTAGAACTGCCGCAGCAGGAAGACGTAGAACGCCGAGCCGAACAGGTTGCCCGCCCACAGCGGCACGAGCGTGTTGATGAAGCCGAGCTCGTTCCAGATCAGGTAGACGGGGATCATCGTCACGGCCTGCGGCAGCATCATGGTGGCCAGCACCAGCCCGAACAGGAGGTCGCGGCCCCTGAAGCGGAAGTAGGCGAAGCCGAACGCCACCAGCGAGCTGCTCAACGTCACCGCGACGGCGCCGATGGCGCCCACGAGCAGGCTGTTCTTGAGCCAGGCGAGGAGCGGCGCCGCCTGCCACACCTTCACGTAGTTGACCCACTGCACCGGGTCGGGGATCCACTCGAGGTTGAACACCTCGGAGCGCAGCTTCAGGGAGGCGCTCACCAGCCACGCGAACGGCGCCAGGAACACGAGGCTGCAGCCCAGCAGCAGCGCCACGAACAGCACGCGGGAGAGCAGGTCGCGCGCGCGCGAGCGGGGCGGCCGCTGGGCGGCCATCTCGGCGCTCGCGGCGGCCTCGAAGGTGGCGGGCCTACGGCCGGCGACCTCCACGGCTCACCGCCCCTCGTAGTAGACCCAGCGGCGGCTGAGGCGCAGCTGGATGGCCGTCAGGAGCATGATCAGCACGAACAGCAGCCAGGCCATGGCCGAGGCGTAGCCCATGTGCAGGAACTCGAACGCCTGCCGGAAGAGGTAGATGACGTAGAACAGCGCCGCGTTGCTGGCGGCACCCGACTCCATCTGCCCGAAGTACATGGTGTAGACCTCGTCGAAGATCTGCAGCGCCGCGATGGTGTTGACGATGAGCGTGAAGAAGATGGCGCCGCTGATCAGCGGCAGGGTCACGTGCCGGAACTCCTGCCAGGCGCTGGCGCCCTCGATGCGCGCGGCCTCGTAGAGCGTGACGGGCACGCCCCTGAGGGCGGCGTAGTAGATGACCACGGTGCCGCCCAGGCTCCAGAGGCTCATCAGCACCAGGCCGGGCTTGATCCAGGTGGGGTCGGTGGTCCAGGCGGGGCCGTCGATGCCCACCAGCGCCAGGCCGCGGTTGATGAGGCCCACGTTGGGGTTGAGGATCCACAGGAACAGCGCCCCCACGGCCACCGTGGGCGTGAGCGACGGCAGGTAGAAGACGGTGCGGAAGAAGCCGGCGGCGCGGTGCACGCGGTCGAGCAGCAGCGCCAGGCACAGCGCCACCAGCGTGGCGAGCGGCACGAAGAGCGCGGTGTAGAAGAACGAGTTCCAGAGGCTGACGCGCAGGCGCGGGTCCTGGAGCAGCTGCGCGTAGTTGTCGAGGCCGACGGGCTTGGGCGGCCGCAGCACGTCGTACTCGGTGAACGACAGGTAGAGGCTGGCGATCATCGGCCCGGCCGTGAAGACGACGAAGCCGATCACCCAGGGGGCGATGAACAGCCAGGCGGCGCGCGCCTCGGCGCGGCGCAGTCCACCGCCGCGGGGCGCGCCGTCGCCGCGGCGGCGCCCGGCCGCGTCGATGCTCGTCGCTCGGCCTACTCCTCCCATGCCGCGTCGAGCGCAGCCTGGGCCTCCTGCTGCGCCTGGTCGAGCGCCTCCTGCGCGGACTGCTCACCGTTGAGCACGCGGTTCACGGCGTCGGTCCACGCCTGGCGGAACTCGGCGCCGGCCGGGTTGGCGGGGATCGAGAAGGCGGCGTCCTGCACCGAGAGGATCACCTGCACGGCGTCGTCGAACTTGGCGTCGCCGCTGGGCTGCACGAGCTCGCCGAAGATCACCTCGTCCGCCACGCTGTTGCCCGTGTAGGTGCCGGTGTAGGTGCCGCCCGCCTCGGCGCGCAGCTGCGCGCGCGCCCGCCCGGCGCGCTCCCACGCCTCGGGGCTGCTCATGGTGGTCACGAAGGCGCAGGCGGCCTCGGGGTTGGCGGCGCCGGTGGGGATGGCCCAGGCGCTGCCGGTAGCGTAGGTGAGGGGGTCGCCCTGGCGGTCGGTGAACGCCTTGACGGCGATGGGCGCGTCGGGCGACACGTCCGAGAGCACGTTCACGTACCACTGCTCGATCGGGAAGGCGGCGAGCTGGTCGGAGGCCATCTGGTTGCCGGCGCCGAAGAAGTCCCAGGTGTCGCGGAAGGCCATGAACGGCGCGCGGCCGCCGGCGGGCTCGTGCAGGCCGGCGGCGAACTCGAGCGCCTCGACGGCCTCGGGGCTGTCGAGCAGGGCGGTGCGCCCGTCGTCGGAGAGCAGCTGGCCGCCGTTGGCGCGCACCCACAGCGGGAAGAACTCAGGCAGCTTCGGGTCGAAGCCGATGCGGGTGAGGCCGTCCTCGTTGCGGGTCAGCGCCTGGTTCCACTGCGCGAGCTGCTCCCAGTCGCTGGTGCTGAACTCGTCGACCGGGACGCCAGCCTCCTCGAGCGCCGCGGTGTTCAGCACCAGCACGATGACGGTGTAGAAGTCGGGCACGCCGTAGACCTCGCCGTCGACGGTGACCTCCTGGACGGCCGCCTCGCGGAACTGGCCCATGTCCATGCCGGCGTCCTGCAGGCACTGGCCGAGCGGCTGGACGGCGCCGCGCGTGGCGTAGGTGCTGAGGTCGGCGCGGTTGAGGTAGACCACGTCGGGCGGGTTGCCGCTGGCGATGGCGGTGAGCAGCTGCTGCTGGTCGATGCTGCCTTCCGTAAGCTGCAGGTCGACGTCCGGGTAGCTCTCCTCGAAGAGCGCCACGCGTTCGGTGGCGATCTCGTCGGGCAGGCCGAACCCCAGCACGCGCAGCGCGCCGCTGGCTTCCAGCTGCTGCCCGTGGGCTGCGGGGAGGAGCGCCACGGCGAGCAGCGCCAGGGCGACGGCTCGCCAGACCGTGCGGAGCCGGCTGGGTGCGGCCGCGGGCACGGCGGGGCGGGAGGGAAGCTGCGGCTTCGGGGTCCGATGTCGTGCGGTCATGCTGCGCTCCTTGGGGCCGCGAGGCCGGGGTCGGCGTCGGCGGAGGCGAGGCAGCAGCACGCGGGGGGATACGCAGCGATCAGGTACCGACAGGTGACGCTGACCCGTCGAGACGTTCGCCGGAGGCGGTGGGGGTGCGGCTCCGATCAGGCGACCACCCTAGCCCAACGCAGGCACGCCTTCCGTGCCGCCTGCGGCAGCAGCGCTTCCCGGGAGCGTCGTGGTGGGCGCGGGTCTCGCGGGGCGGCGCGTCCGGAGCGCGGTTCAGCCCAGGCGCAGGAAGCCCTCGATGAACATCTCCACGGCGAGCATGATCAGGATCATCCCCATCAGCCGCTCCATGGCCGCGAGCCCGCGCGTGCGCAGCACGCGCATGAGGAGCGGCGCGGAGAGCAGCACCACCGCCGAGCCGACCCAGGCGAGCAGCAGCGCCAGCGTCCACTTGCCCATGGCGCCGGGGTCGCTGCGCGACATGACGATCATCATCGCCATGGCGGAGGGGCCCGCGATCAGCGGGATGGCCAGCGGCACGATGAACGGCTCGCCCTCGAGCTGGGCGCCCATGACCCCCTCGGGCCGCGGGAACACCATGCGCAGCCCGATCACCGCCAGCACGATGCCGCCGGCGATCGAGACGGACTCCTCGTGCAGGCCGAGGAAGTCGAGGATGCTCCCGCCCAGGAAGAGGAAGAAGAGCAGCACCCCGAGCGCGATGGTCAGCTCGCGCAGCAGCACCTTGCGCCGCCGCTGCGGGTCGACGTCCTTGAGCAGCGTCAGGAACAACGGCACGTTCCCGAAGGGGTCCATCACGAAGAAGAGCAGCACCGCCGCTGACAGAACACCGCCACCCACGTCCATGCGTCCGAGAGTAGCGGCAATCGTGCCACGGCGTAACCGGGTCGACACAGCCGCCGGCGCTGGTCGGGCGGGTCTCCCCTACCCCGAGGGCGGGCGCTGGGTCTTCTGGATCTGTGCGGGGGCCTGAACGAAGAACGCGCTCCCGTGGAGCGCCTATACCTTCAAGGTACACCCGTATGCGGGATCCGTCAAGACCATGCAGCGGAACGCGCCGCGGCCGCCCCTTAAACTCGGTTCATGGCAGCCGTAACCGTCCCGACCCTGGAGCTACCGAGCGGTCCGCGCATCCCCGTGCTCGGGCTCGGCACCTACCCGCTGACGGACGCCGAGGCGGAGCGCGTCGTCGCGGAGGCGCTGGCGGTCGGCTACCGCCTCGTCGACACCGCCGAGAACTACCGCAACGAGGCGGGCGTGGGGCGCGGCCTGCGCGCCAGCGGCTTGGAGCGCGGCGAGGTGTTCGTCACCACCAAGTTCAACGCCAAGTGGCACGGCGAGGAGCTCGTCGCCCGCGCCTTCGAGCGCAGCGCCGAGCGCCTCGGCCTCGACTACGTCGACCTGTTGCTCGTCCACTGGCCCAACCCCGCCCAGGACCGCTACGTCAGCGCCTGGCGCGGGCTGATCGCGCTGCGCGAGCAGGGGCTGGTGCGCGCCATCGGGGTGTCCAACTTCAAGCCCGCCCACCTGCAGCGGCTGCTGGACGAGACGGGCGTGGCGCCCGACGTGAACCAGGTCCAGCTCAACCCGCTGGTGAGCCGCGCCGAGCTGCGCGAGTTCGACGCGCGCCACGGCATCGTCACCCAGGCGTGGTCGCCGATCGGCAAGGGCGGCGAGCTGCTCGAGGCGCCGGTGATCACCGAGGTCGCGGGGCGCCTGGGGCGCACGCCCGCGCAGGTGGTGCTGCGCTGGCACGTGCAGCTAGGCAACGTGGCCATCCCCAAGACCGGCGACCCGGCGCGCCTGCGGGAGAACCTCGACGTGTTCGGCTTCGAGCTCACCGAGGCGGACATGCGCGCCATCGCCACGCTCGACCAGGGCGAGGCCGCCGCCGTCGACTCCGACGCCTTCGGGCACTGACGGCGCGCGGCGCGCGAGCGGCCGGGCGCGGTCAGACGCGCTCGATCAGCTCGGGGGCGTCCACGCGCGCGTTGCCCACCAGCCGGTCGACGCGGTACCAGGTGAGCACGTCGTCCTCGGGCGGGTCGAGCAGGTCCTCCACCGCGCGCGGCTCCACCTCGCTGGGGTCCATCCAGCGGTCCCACTCGCCGGGCTCGAGGATCACCGGCACGCGGTGGTGCAGCTCGCGCATGGGGCCCTCAGACTCGGTGGTGAGGATGGTGCAGCTGACGAGCGGCTCGCTGCCCTTGGTCCACACCGAGTAGAGCCCGGCGAAGGCCATGGGCTGCCCGTCCGTGCGCTGGATGTAGTAGGGCTGCTTGCCGGCGCCCTCGGCCTTCCACTCGTAGAAGCCGCTGGCGGGCACGATGCAGCGGTTGGTCTTCATGGCGTCGCGGAACGAGGGCTTCTCGGCGGCGCTCTCGGAGCGGGCGTTGAACAGGTTGGCCTTGAAGCCGGTGGGGTCCTTGACCCAGTGCGGGATGAGCCCCCAGCGCATGAACGACATCTCGCGCGCCCCGCCGGGTCGCTCGGTGATCACCGGCACCTCCTGGGTGGGGGCGATGTTGAAGCGCTCCTTGAGGGGCAGCGGCTTCACCTCGAAGAGCGACGCCAGGTCGTCCTCATGGGTGTAGAGGGTGTAGCGTCCGCACATCAGTCGACCTCCTTGAGCTCCGCGAGGATGCGCTCGCGGTCCTCGTCGCCGTACTCGGCGAGCTGGTCGTAGGTCCCGAGGTAGGCGTCCATGCCCTGAAGGTGAGGCGGGAACGTCACGAAGTTGTGGGTGGCCATCACGTCCATGCGGCTGGTCTCGTAGAGCGCGCCCTCCCAGCCAGCGGCCTCGATGCGCTCGAGGGTGAAGCGGTGCAGGGTGGCCTGCATGAGGGTGTGCACCAGGTCGCGCTGCTCGCTGGTGAGCTGCTCCCAGGCGCCGTTGGCGCGCTGGCAGCGCGCCTGGTGGAAGGAGTCGGCGATGGCGGCGGCCACGGCCCGCACCTCCTCGCGCGTGAGGGGGCGGTCGCGCTCCTCCGCCGGCTCCTCCTGCTTGGGCGGCTCGACGCCCTGCTGGAGCAGGCTGTTGACGAAGCCGGCCAGGTTGTAGATGGGTCGGCCCGCCTGCTCGGCGCGCGCCTGCAGCACGCGCGCGTAGGCCACGATGTCGAGGACGCGCTGCGGCCCGTAGCGCGTGACGGTGCGCTCGGTGTCCTGCGCCCAGCCGATGTCCTTGAGGGCGTCCACGGCCTGCAGCTCCTTGAGGAGCTGCTCCTTGTCGGAGTCGCGCGCCACGCGGCTGGCGATGCTGGCGGGCAGGCGCACGCGCGGCTTGAAGACGTCGTTCCGGCTGATGCTGAAGCGCACCCGTTGGTACTTGCGGCCGACCTTGAGCGGCTCGTACTCGTACGCCAGGCAGGTGTAGGCCTTGAACTCCTCCTGCGCCTTGTCGAGCACGTAGCGGAAGTCCTTGAAGCGCTCGTACTTGCCGTCGAGGCCGAGGCGCAGCTTGAGGTCGTCGACGTCGAAGATCAGCTCGTCGCGCTCGCCGGCGTAGGAGGCGGTGTAGAGCACCTCGAAGAGGCGCATGCTGTTGAAGCTCTCGAAGCTGAGCAGCTGCTCGGTGGGGATGATGCTGAAGTCGCGCCGCAGCTGCAGCAGGTACGGCTTGAGGCGGTCGTGGATCTTGATCTCGATGGCGGCCATCTGGCCGTCCTCGCGCCCGTTGTCGTAGCGGGCCTCCGACACCCACTGGAACATCACCCAGTCGCCGTTGGGCTCCTTGATCTGGATGGTCTGCTCCAGCAGCTCGCGGGCCGACTCCTCGATGCGCGAGTAGATGCTCTTGCCGCTGATGTTGAAGAGCTGCGCGTACTCCCAGGCGGTGATGCGGATGGGCTCGAGGGTGAGGTCGTCCTTGGTGATGTCGGAGAGGGCCAGCACCAGCAGGCGCTTGGTGAGGATGCCCATCTCCTGCCGGCTGAGGGCGAGGGGGTTGCCCTGCGTGACGGAGAGCGTGGAGCCGGTGCGCGCCTGGCGGCTCTGCCCTGCCCTGCGCTGCGCGCTTCGGCCCTTGCGACCCCTGCTGGGGTAGCGCCGCTTCCCTCCGAGGGGCTCGACGAGCGCGTCGGCGCGCTCGCTGGGCGTCTGAGGGACGGTGTCGCTCGCGGCCGCCGGTTCGGCCTCCATGGTCGGTTGGCGTGTCAAGCTGACGTCACCCTTCTGGCCTGGGCTGCGCGGCTCCAACGAGAGCCGTTGCCGGTCCGCCGTTCGGCCGGGTCGCTCGGGGGTCGGACGCGGTCTTCGCAGGATGATACGCGCTGGGGAACGAGTCGTCAATGTTCCCCGCCTGAAGGGACCGAGCTGGGAACGCTGCAGCCGGTTCCCCATTTTCCCCGCTTCGGTACCCCTCCCCTCCCCCTCGGTCCCGCGGCTTCCCCAGGGCGGTACCCCTCCCCTCCCCCGCCGGTCCTGCCCCCTTCCCGCCTCGGTACCGTCCGTTCCCCGCTCGAGGGCTCAGGAACGCGTCCAGCACGGTGTTCCACCGGGGCCCATTAAAGGGAATGCAATAGGGGATGAAGAACAAACAGCAACGGGAACGGCTGTTGGTGGGTCGGGAGGGGTCGATCCGAGGTCGGGCGGCATAGCGCTGACGAGCCCGGCTCGAGCCCCTCAGAGATCGGTACCGCAAGATCCCCGCTTGAAGGCACCGCGCGTGCAACGGTACCGCTGCTTCCCCCCGTTCCGGGGCCCGTATCGCGCGTTCGAGCTCCTGTTGGGGCGACCGAGCCGGGCCGGGAGTACCGCCCCTTCCCCGTTTGACCACCGAAGTTCCCGCGCTTTCCCGCTTCTACGGCCGCTGGCGTGAGGTTTCTCACCGTTGCACGGCGATCTCCGCGGGGATCGTCCGTTCCGGATGCCTGAGGCGGCTCGTGCGAGCCGATGTGGGGAAGGCCGGGTACTCGGTGCGCCCGAGTCGGCGTGCCGTGGCGGCGTGATGGCGTTAGAGGGAGGGATCCGGTACTCGGGGAGCGGCCTCGTCGACGCGGTGCCTGCGGGTCGGTTGCGAGGGGGCGGGTCCGCCTGGGGCGACCGCTCTTTCCGGTGTCGGCCGCGTGAGGTGCCGCCGATGAGCGGTGCTGGGGTTCGGCGATGCGTCCGCGGTCGGACGGCGTCGGTTCGGCGAAGCCGCGTCGCTAGCGGGGCGCCTCGCGCCCTCCGAAGGGGTCGCGTTCGGATGGCGCTCGGGTCGGGCCGCGGGCCGAGCGGGTGGGGCGCCATACTGTTATTGCGGGTCCCCGGGGGGGTCGGTTCGCTGGTCGGGAGACGCCGGTGGCGCCGGTGGCCGCTCGCAGCGCTCGGTCGGGTGAGCGATGGCTCGCACCGGGCGCGCCGCGCGAGCTGGCGGCTCGCGGGTGCCGGGGGGCGCCGCCGCAGGCCGTTGGCGGTCGCGAGGGGCGCTGGCCCGCCAGGTGAGGCCGGCGGATCGTCGGTCGTAGGAGCGTTGCTCCGGGATGCCCTCGGCGAGCATGCCTCTCCCCTGCCGGCTGGATGGTTGTCGGGAGCGGAGGCGCCTGCGAGCTCTCGCCGCGCGTTGGGCCCGCGCTCCTGCGGGGCCGAGGTCGGAGCCTCGGACGCGCCTTGGCGGTTCGCGGCGCCTTCGGGTACCGGCATCGTGGCGGCGCTGAGCCGTGCGGGACGAACGCGGGCGACGTGACCGGGTCGAGTACCAGTGGAGACGGGCGTCGGATGGTCCGGCCGCCGGATCGGTCGTCGCGGGCGGCCCCGCGCGAGCCGGGCCGCCCGCGGCTTCTGGGAGCGGGCGTCGGCCATGGCGTGGCTCGCTGGGGTTTCGCCCGAGCGTCGGGTCATCGGGCGCTTCGGGCGCCTCTCCCCTGCTGCTCCCTGCGGCTGCGCCAGCGGGTACCGCTCGCGGTCGCGTCTTGTGAGGCCGACCGCTTCGCGTGGTGGTGCCCAGTACGGCGTTGGGCGGGCGCCGAGCGCCTCGCATCACGCGTTCCGTCAAGCGCTGGGTCTCGAGCCGCTCTGGGGTCGAGCGGTTTGGGGTGGTGCGCGTGCTGGTGTTCGCCCTCGGTGGTGGCCGAGCTGGGCGTAGCGCGAGCGCCGGCTGCGGCATCGACAGGGCGCTACAGGTGCGGACGCCTCGTCCAGGGTCGGGAGCCTGCGCCGCTGCGGTGTGGCGCTCCGATGGCCGATGGCCCGCGGGGGTTCGCGTTCGCCTCGAGGCTCGGTCGGTCCGCGGTCGCAGCGTCCGGGGCGTCGGGCGCCCCGTCAAGGCTCCGGTCCGCGTGGCGGGCCCTATCCAGCGTGCCCGCTCGTGTGACGACCGTGTCCCGCCCGGACCGCCTTACGTCGATCATCGGCCTCGCGGACGCCGCGGTCGGGGTCGATCGGGTTCCGAGGGCGGCCGCCGGAGCGCTCCCGGCAGTGCGACCCCTGAGCTGTGCGGGCTCCTCTCGGCGGAGCCTGTTCCCGGTCGGGATCGGGGGTACGGCCCGGCGCTGGCTCCGGCCGCCATAACGATATTGCGGCCGCTGGCCGCCGGCGCCATTCCGCCTGGTCGCCGGAGCGAGGTGGGGTAACGCGGGCCGCCAAGCCTTGGGGCTCCCGCCGCGAGGCCCCGTTGCCGAGGGTCGCGACCGGAGGGGGCGCGGGCGCTGGTCGTGGCGCGACGGAGGTGGGCGCGTCCCGTTGGGCGTGGAGGGGCAGGCTGGGCGCTTGGAGCGCGCGGCGGCCTCTCCTCCATCCAGGCCGGCCGCTAGGCGTGCGCCGTTCTTCAGGCGGCGCTCGAGGCGGTCGGCGGTCCCTGGTTCCTGTCCGATCCCCAAGGCAGGTGGCGCTCGCTCGTCGCATCCGGGGGTCATGGCGCGCTGCGGTGGGCCGCTGGGGCTTGGCGCGGCCTCGATGCTCGGCGCGCGTTCGCCGATCGGGCCGCGAGCGGCGCGGTTCGCGGGCCGACCGGCCCTCTAAGGCGGCGCGACCGGCGGACCTGGTGGCCGGCGGCCCGAGACGGCCTCCAGCCATCGGCCGGCCCGCGGCGCGTTCCTGCATCGGTTGGTCCTCGACGGGTCGGCCGTTCAGTGGCGCGCCCAGCGCTGGCGCTCGCGGCGGCGATCTTCCAGGCGCGGCGAGGGGGCGATCCTTCCTCTAGCTTGCGCGGCTCGGCGACCTGGCGCCCATCGTGGCCGCCCGAGCCCCCGCCTCTGTGGTCGTTGCCTGGACGCGGTTCTCGGGGCGCTTCGAGCGGCTAGCGACGGTCGCGGTTCAGGTGCGCGCCCTCGTCGCCCCTCGTCGGGGCGTCGTGCGCGTCGCTGGCGAGCGGGCCGCTCGTACGTAGCGCGAGCTGAGCGGGCCGCGCGCGCCTCCTCCGGGAGTTCGCGGACGCTCGGCGCCGGCGTGCGGGACGCGCCGCGTTTCGGCATGGGCTGAGGGGTGGGCGCCAGCGGTCGATCGGAGCCGCCGGCGGCGCTGAGGGCCCATGGCGCTAGCCGTCGACCGCGCCGTGGAACCCGCCGCGCACGCGCCCTAGGCCCAGGAGCAGCCCCTGGAGGCCCCGCGCGCACCCTAAGTTAGAATCCGGCATGCTTCGATCTCGAGTTCGTCCCGCGCTGTGGAAGCCCGCCGGCGCGGGATCGCTGCTGCCTGGTGGCGCACGGTCCGGCCGATGAAGGTCCTGACGTTCTTCAACCACGCTGGCGGCGTCGCCAAGACGAGCACGGTCCGCGACGTCGGTTACGTGCTCGGCGAGATGGGCAAGCGCGTCCTGCTCATCGACGTCGACCCGCAGGCGAACCTCACCAAGTGGCTCGGCGTCGACGACGACATCGCGCTGACGCAGACGATCTACCCGGCGGTGCTCGGCGAGGCCGACCGCGACACGGACGAGGAGTTGGACGAGCCGTACGCCGAGCTCGTGCTGCCCACGCCGCTACCGGTGCACGGCGTCGACCTCATCCCCAGCCACCTGAACATCGCCATCATCGAGCGCGAGATCCTCAGCGTGTTCATGGGCGTCGTGCGGCTGCGGGAGGCGCTGCGGCGGCTCGAGGGCTACGACTACGTGCTGATCGACCCCCCGCCCAGCCTGGGGCAGCTGTCGGCGCTGGCGGTGGTGGCCGCCGACCAGGTGGTGGTGCCGCTACCGACCAACCGCAAGGGCCTCGACGGCATCCCGACCGTCATCAAGATGGTACGCGAGTACCGCAAGGCGGCCCAGAACCTGCGCATCGCCCTGTTCGTGCTCACGCAGCACGACCGGCGCACGCGCCACGACCGCGACAGCCTCGACATCATCCAGAGCCAACTGAGCTCCATCGCGCCGGTCTCCACGCCGCTCGGCAGCCGGCCGGCCTACTACTCCGACGCCCAGGTGCAGGGGATGCCGATCTCGGTCTACGCCCCCGGCAGCGACGCCGACCGCGAGGTGCGCCAGGTGACCGCCGAGCTGCTCGCCAGCCTGGAGGCCGCCGATGGCTAGGAAGCGTCGCCAGGACATCGACCGCGCGGCGGTGTTCGAGGCCATCCTTGGAGACCTGGGCGAGGCGCCGGTCGAGGCCAGCGCCGGCGGGATCCCGCTGAGCTCGCTTCGGTTCAACGAGGGCCAGCCCCGCAAGTTCTTCGACCCGGTGGCGCTCGAGGACCTCGCGCACAGCATCCGCGAGAAGGGCGTGCTCGAGCCGATCATCGTGCGGCAGGTGGGCGAGGCGTACGAGGTGGTGGCGGGGGAGAGGCGCGCCCGGGCGGCGAAGCTCGCGGGCCTCGCCGAGGTGCCGGCCATCGTCCTCGACCTCGACGACCGCGAGGCGCTCGAGATCGCCATCACCGAGAACCTTCAGCGCGAGGACCTCAACGCGGTGGAGGAGACCGAGGCCGTGCTCGGCCTGCTCGAGGTGACCCTCGGCGCCGGCCGCACGGCGGTCGTCGAGCTGCTGCAGGCGCTCTACGCCGAGGAGCGCGGGCGCACCAGCACCCGCAAGGTCGACCCGCGCCAACGCGACGCGGCGCAGGCGGTGTTCCGCCGCATCGGCCGCTTCGGCGTCAGCTCGTTCGTCAGCAACCGCCTGCCGATCCTGGAGTTCCCGCCCGAGCTGCTCGACGCCGTGCGCACGGGACAGATCGAGTTCACTAAGGCCCAGGCCATCGCCCGGGTCAGCGACGTCAAGGCGCAGCGTCGGCTGCTCGCCGACGCCATCACCGACGACCTGTCGCTCAGCCAGATCCGCCGCCGCATCACCGAGCTGCGCGGGGGCGGCAGCGCCGCCGCGGTCCCCGAGGGCGAGGTCAGCCAGGAGACCCAGCGCCTCGTGACCGGCGCCAAGCGCCTGCTGAACAAGCGCCGTCTGGCCTCGCTCGACGGCAAGCGCATGCAGCGCGTGACCGAGCTGCTGGAGGAGCTGCAGCAGCTGCTGGCGGACGACTCCCGGTAGGGGAGGGCCCGAAGCAACGCCCACCGGGCTGAGGGGAAGACGATCGAGGCAGGGCGCCGCGGCATGACCGTTGCGGCGCCCGCCGTCGTCTTTGGTCACCCGGTGGGTGGTTCCGCTGGGCGCCCGGGCTAGGCTTGGGTCGGGAGGTAACGATGCTTGAAGTCGGACAGCAAGCTCCGGATTTCAACCTCGAAGACCACAACGGGCGGTTCCACCGCCTGTCGGACCAACGCGGCGACTGGGTGGTGCTCTACTTCTACCCGAAGGACGACACGCCGGGCTGCACCCAGGAGGCGTGCGAGTTCCGCGACAACATGTCGCTCATGGAGTCCTCGGGCGCGAAGGTGTTCGGCGTCTCGGCCGACGACAAGGAGTCGCACCAGAGCTTCGCCTCCAAGCACGAGCTCAACTTCCCCCTGCTGATCGACCCGGACAAGAAGGTGCTCGACGCCTACGGGGCCTACGGGGAGAAGCAGACGTTCGGCAACAAGCACATGGGCGTGTTCCGCGTCACCTACCTGATCGACCCCAACGGGAAGATCGCGCACGTGTGGCCCAAGGTCACACCGCAAGGCCATGCCGACGAGGTGCGGCGGGCGATCGAGGAGCTCAAGGCGGCGACCGCCTGAGGCCGCAATAACGGTATGGCGCCCCGCCGGGCGCCGGGAGGGCTGTGCTGGACGCGTGAGATAGTTCACGCGTCCAGCGTCGTTTCGGGGACGCCAGGGCCGGTAGGGGAGAGGGGGAGGGGAGGGTACCCGGCAGGGGAGAGGGGGGAAGACGAGGTACCCGCGCCCCGAGGTGGGGAAGCTGGGGTACCGCGTGCCCGGGGTGACGGCCGCGGACGCCCGGGGCGGCGCCCCTCGTGAGGGGAAAGATGGGGTACCCGGGGGTGCAAGTGGGGAAGCGGGGGTACCCAGGCGCGGGAGCGCGGCCCCCGAGTCCCCGAGCTTCCCCTCTTCCGGTCCCCGGTACCCCTCCTTCCCCCATGCCGAACCTGGCGCGCCGGGCCTCAGGCGAAGTGGTAGCCCCGCACCTGCACCGGCGCCGGCAGCTCCGACAGGCTCAGCGCCTTGAGCGTCAGCTGGTAGCCCGTGTCCTCGACCGCGGCGTCGGTCACCAGGATCGAGGCGTCGCGCAGCAGCACCCGGTGGGCGTCCCACAGGTCGGGCGGGATGATCAGCTGCGCGCGCACCGGGCCGTCCTCTAGCACGAAGAAGGCGAACCCCTTGGCGGTCGGCGGGCGCTGCTTGCCCACCACCAGGCCGGCCGTGCGCACGCGCGTCTTGCGCGCCGCGCGCCGCAGCCGCAGCAGCGGCACGCAGTCGAGCTCGCGCAGCTGGTCGCGCACGAAGTCGATCGCGTGCACCTCCAGGGTGCTGAAGCGCGTGGTCTGGAAGTCCCACACGTACCGCTCCTGCAGCGAGAGGGGCGGCAGCTCCGGCGCCTCGGGCACGCCGCTGAAGAGCGTCCGCTGCCCGCTCGCGTGCGTGTTCGCCAGCGCCCCCACGCGGTAGAGCGCCTCGCGCCGCCCGCCCAGGCGGTCGAAGGCGCCGGCGCGTACCAGCGCCTCGAAGACGTCGCGGCCCAGCGGCAGGCGCTGGTAGGCGTCGTCGACGCTGCGGTAGGGGCCGTGCCGCAGGCGCTCCAGCAGCACCTCGCGCGCCGTCTGCTCGCTCACCCCCTGCACCGCGCACAGCGGCGGCCGCACCGCCTTCACGGGCTCGCCGCCCTCCACCCGAGCACGCTCCACGCGGTAGTGCACGCCGCTGGCGTTGACGTCGAACGGCAGCACCGGCACGCCCCAGGCGCGCGCCTCCTGGCGCTTGGTGGAGGGCGACCACATGCCCGGCGCCTCGGTGAGGATCGCCGCCAGGTACTCGGCCGGGTAGTGGACGCGCAGCCAGCCGCTGGCGTAGGCGTGCAACGCGAACGCCCAGGCGTGCGACTCGGCGAAGCCGTACCCCTGGAACCCCTTCACGGCCTCGAACACGCGCTCGGCCTGCTCGCGCGTGGCGCCCACGTGGCGTTGGGCGCCCGCCACGAACGCCTCGCGGTCGGGCTCGATGTCGTCGAGCTCCGTCCAGCCCGACACCTTCTTGCGGAAGCGGTCGGCTTGGGTCCAGCTCATGCCCGCGAAGTGCACCGCGATGCGCAGCACGTCCTCCTGGAACAGGAGCACGCCGTAGGTCTTGTTCAGGATCGGCTCCAGGCTCGGGTGCCAGTAGGTCACCTCCTCGAGCCCCTGCCGCCGCCGCAGGTAGGGGTGCACCGTGCCCGACTGGATGGGGCCGGGGCGGATCAGCGCGATCTGGTGCGACAGGGCGCGCAGGTCGCGCGCGCGCATCACGCGGCTGGTGTGCTGCTGGCTAGGGCTCTCCACCTGGAACAGCCCCAGGGTGGCGCCCTCGCTGATCAGGTCCCACACGCGCTCGTCGTCGGGCAGGTCGGCGAGGTCGAGCCACACGCCGTCTAAGCGCATCACCTCCTCGCGCGCCCGCTCGAGCGCCGACAGCATCCGCAGGCCCAGCAGGTCGAGCTTGATGAGGCCCATCGCCTCGGCGTCGTCCTTGTCGAGCTGCAGCAGCTTGATGCCGCCGCTGGAGCGCTCCAGCGGCGAGTAGTGCGTGAGGGGGTCGCGCGCCAGCACCACCCCGCCCGAGTGGGGCGCCAGGTGCCTGACGTGCTTGCGCTCCATGGCGCCCAGCAGCCCCAGGAAGGCATCCGCCACCGGCGCCTCGCCCAGCACCTCGCGGAAGGCCACCTCGGCCTTGGCGGCGCTGCCGGGCCTGAGGCCGCGGAAGTCGCGGCCCAGCGCCTTGGTGAGGCGGTTGCGCAGCTCGGGCGGCAGCCCCAGCGCGCGCCCCAGGTCCTGCACCGCCAGCGGCAGGCGGTAGGTGATCTTGTTGCACACCATCGCCTCGGTGTCGGCGCCGAAGCGCTCCTCGACCCAGGCCAGCACCTCGCCTCTGCGCGCCGAGGAGATGTCGATGTCGACGTCGGGCATGCTGGTCTTGCCGGTGTGCAGGAAGCGCTCGAAGAGCAGGTCGTGCTTCAGGGGGTCGGCCATGGTGACGCCCAGCAGGTAGCACACGATGCTGGCCGCCGCCGAGCCGCGCCCCGCGGCCAGGATGCCGTGCCGCCGGCAGTAGTCGGTCACCTCGGCCGCCACCAGGAAGAACTCCGCCAGCCCCAGCGCGCGCACGGTGGCCAGCTCCTCCTCGAGCCGCGCCCGCGCCCGCGCCACCGCCTCGCCCTCGTAGCGCTGGATGAGCGCGGTGTAGCAGCGCTCCTCCAGGTAGCGCTCGGGGGTGGTGTCGGCGGGCACGCGCGCCTTGGGCGGCACCAGGCGCTCGGGCAGCAGCTCGAAGTAGGCGCTCTCGGCCACCCAGGCGGCGTTCAGGGCCGCTTCGGGGTAGGGGAGGCGTTCCTGCACCTCCTCGGGGCTCGGGAGCGCCTGGCAGGCGTTCTGCGGCCTCCTGGCGTGGGGCTGCTGCACGCTCACCCCCAGCCGCGCGCAGGTGAGGGCGTCGTAGAGGCGGTAGTCGGCGGGCTCGGCGTAGCGCACCTCGGGCGCCGCCACCACCGGCAGGCCGAGGCTCTGCGCCAGGCGCCGGATCACGCGGGCGCGGCGGCCGTCCCAGCGGTAGCGGTCGTGGAACAGCTGCAGGTAGAGGCGCTCGGGGAACGCCCCCTGCAGCTGCCGCAGCAGCGCCTCCAGCTCGGACACGCGCCGCTGCGCCAGCAGCCGTGCCACCGCCCCCTCGCGCGGGCCGGTGAGGAGCACCAGGTCGTGCGCGTGCGCCAGCAGGGCGGGGAGGGGCACGTCGCGCTCGTCGCGCCCGTGCGCCAGGGTGATCAGGCGGCACAGGGTGGCGTAGCCGGCGCGCGAGGCGGCGATGAGCACGAACGGGTACGCCTCCCCGTCGACGCGCACCGGCACGGTGGCGCCGATGAGCGCCCGGACGCCGTGCGCCTTGGCCGCCTGGAACAGCTCCACGGCGCCGCTGACGTTGAGGTCGTCGGTGAGCGCCAGGTAGCGGTAGCCCAGCTCGGCGGCGCGCTTCACGAGCGTGGTGGGGCTGGCGGTGCCCGCCCCCAGGCTGAAGTAGGAGTGGACGTTCAGCAGCGCGCCTAGTCGCTGGCCCGCGCCGCCCACCAGGCGCCTCCCTCGTTGAAGAGCTCGAGCTGCGTGCCGCCGTCGAGCTCCAGCAGGTAGTAGTCGCGGTGGAGCTCGACCGCCTCCCACCAGCGGCCGTCGTAACGCCAGCTGTCGAGGACGCTGACCACCTTGCGGGTAGGGGAGGGGGGGCGCGGCGCGCCCGCGGCCCGCGGCGGGCGGCCGGGACGGGGCGGGTGAGCGCTGACGGGGGTGAGGGGGCCATCAGGGGCGCCCCAGCCGACGGCTACGGGCGCGCGCCCCTCGTCGGCCAGGACGACTCGAGCTTCGATCATCAGCAGACGCATGGAGACCTCGATGCGAAGAGAACGGTGGAGCTTGGAAGACCTGCTGTTCGTTACCCTGAGTAACTAAGGGTAACGAGAGGATAGGGCGCGTGGGCGGGGGCGTCAAGCGCCGCTGCCGGGACGGCGGCCGGCGGCGCCGTCCCCGACGCGCGCGCCGGGCTCGGGTGCGGCGCCCACTGTAGAACCCACCACTAAGCGCCCGCACGGGCGCGGCTAGACTCCGGCATGCCGAAGCCGGACATGCCTCCCCCTCGCCGCGCTCCCCGCCTGGCCGTCGCGGCGCTGGCCGCCCTGGCCCTGGGCCTGGCGGCGTGCGCTCCCTCGCTGACGGTCGACGTGGGCGGCTCGGTACGCGTCACCGCCACCAGCACCAGCGGCGGCCTGCTGACGGTGCGCATCCCCGGGCACCGCAGGGGCCCCGTGGAGGTGCAGCACGTGGACGGGAGCGTCTTCCGCATCCCGCCCGGGCACTTCCCGCCGCCCGGCGCCTGCCGCATCTGGCACCCGCACCGCCCCCCGGGCCAGCAGCCGCCGCCGGGCGCGTGCAGCGACCTCGAACGGCGCGTGCCGCCCGGGGCCTACCTCGTCTACGGCTGAGCCGGCCTAGACGGGCGCGCGCGGGGTCGGCGTCCACCAGGCGCGCCCCGCGCCTCCTCCTGGCGGAGCGCTGGCGTCCTCACGGGACGTCCGTGCCGCCGCTTGCGGCCGCCGGCGCGTGCACGACGTGTCAGAGTTGAGGCCTGGAAGGAGAGTGCCCATGAGGAAGCACGGCCTGGCGCTGCTCGCCCTAGCGGCCCTGAGCTTCGGGCTCGCCCAGGGCCCCATCACCGTCGGCTCGAAGATCGACACCGAGGGCTCGCTGCTGGCGCAGATCGTCCGTCTGGTGCTCGAGCAGGAGGGCATCGAGGTCGAGGACCGCTCGGGCTTCGGCACCACCTCGGTGGTGCGCGCCGCGCTCCTGGCCGGTGAGATCGACCTCTACCCCGAGTACACCGGCACCGCCCTGACCTTCTTCCCGGACGCGGAACTGCCCGAGGGCGTGAGCGCCGACGCCGAGCGCCTCTACGAGACCGTCAAGGAGCTCGACGCGGAGCGCAACGGCGTGGTGTGGCTGGGGCGCTCCCCGGCCAACAACACCTGGACGATCGCCGTGCCCGAGGCGCTGGCGGCGGAGCACGGCCTCACCACCATGGCCGACCTCGCCACGTACGTGAACGCCGGCGGGGCCTTCAAGCTGGCCGCGAGCCAGGAGTTCGTGGACCGCGACGACGCGCTCGCCGCCTTCGAGCGCGCCTACGGCTTCGAGGTGAGGGACGACCAGCTCGTGGTCCTGGCGGGCGGCAACACCACCCAGACGGCGACGGCCGCCGCGCGCGGCACCGACGGGGTGAACGCCGCCATGGCCTACGGCACCGACGGCATCCTCGCCGCGCTCGGGCTCGTCGCCCTCCAGGACCCCGCGGGCGCCGTCGCCATCTACCAGCCGGCACCCATCGTGCGCGGCGCGGTGGCGAGCGCCCACCCTGAGCTCGGCGCGATCCTCGACCCGGTGTTCGCGGCGCTGGACGAGGCGACGCTCGCGGAGCTCAACGGCCGCGTGGCGGTCGACGGGGAGAGCCCCGCGGCGGTGGCGGAGGAGTTCCTGACGGCTCGCGGCTTCCTGCGTTGAGGGCGGCGCCCGATGCGGCCCGGTCCCCGTAACCTCGTAGCGCTCGCGGGCGGCGCGGTAGGGGTGCTGGCGCTCCTGGACGCAGGGCCGTGGCGGCCCGGCTGGCTGCTCTTCAAGCAGAACCGGCTGGTGGAGGGCGACGCGCTCCCCGCCTTCGGGGCCGACCCCGGCGCGGCGGGGCTGCTGCTCGCGCTCTGGCTCGCCGTAGCGCTCGTCGCCCTGCTGCCGTGGCGGGGGAGAGCGTGGCTGCTCGCCGCGCTGGCCTCCACCGCCCTGGTCGTGGCGCTCGCGTCCGTGGGCGGCGCGGCGCGGGAGCTGATGGACGGGGCGCCGCCGAGCGCTCGCGTCTCGCTGCTCGGCGGGGTGTGGCTGACGCTGCTCGCCTGCTACGTGGCGCTGTTCGGGGCGGTCGACGACGCGCCCAGGCGCGCCGCGACGCGCCTGCTGCTCCCCGTCCCGGGCCTGCTCGGCGCCGTGTGGCTGGTGGCGGGCGGCGCCCTCGGCGAGCTGGGGCTCGCGCGGGAGCTCGCCGGGCAGGGGGGCGACTTCCGCGCCGAGCTGGCGCGCCACCTGGCGCTCGCGGGCACCAGCCTGCTGATGGCCTGCCTCATCGGCGTGCCCGCCGCCATCGCCGCCGCGCGGCGCCCGGGCGTGGCGCGCTTCGTGCTGCCCAGCGCGGGGTTCGTGCAGACGTTGCCGTCGCTGGCGCTGTTCGGCCTCCTCGTCGCCCCCCTGGCGCAGCTGGGGCAGCGGCTGACCGTCGCCGGGGCGGCGCGGCTCGCGCTGCTGGGCCTGCTGCCCCTGCTCCTGCTGCTCGCCCTGCGCCGGTGGCCGCGCGCCGCCACCGCGCCCGCCTGGGGGTGGCTGCGCGGCCTGCTGCTGCTGGTCCCGGTGGCGCCGGGCGCGCTGCTCGCCGTGATCGCAGCCGTGGTCGTGAACGGCCTGCTGGCCGCCCTGCTCGGCGGCGGCGCCGTCCCGCGCTGGCCCGCGGGCGACGCGCCCCTCGCGACGCTCGGCGTGCGGGGCATCGGCAGCGCGCCCGCGCTGATCGCCCTCACCCTCTACGCGCTCCTGCCCATCGTGCGCAACACCTACACGGGCTTGACCGGCGTGCCGCGCGCGGCCACCGAGGCGGGCCTCGGCATGGGCATGAGCCCCCGCCAGCTGCTGCTGCGCGTGCAGCTGCCGCTGGCGCTTCCGCTCGTCGTCGACGGCGTGCGCGCGGCGGCCGTGCTGACCGTCGGCACCACCACCGTGGCGTACCTCATCGGCGCGGGCGGGCTCGGCGTCTTCATCCAGCGCGGCATCGACCAGGTGGTGCCCGACCTGGTGCTGCTCGGCGCCGTCCCCATCATCCTCCTGGCGCTGCTCGCGGACCTCCTCCTGCGCGGCCTCGGCCGGGCGCTGACGCCGCACGGGGTCCGGGAGCCGGCGCCCCGCGAGCCCGGCTCGGTGGGCGCATGATCCGCTTCGAGAGCGTGAGCAAGCGCTTCGGCGACGTGCTGGCCGTCGACGACGTGACCCTCCACGTGCCGGAAGGCGAGCTGGTGGTGCTGATCGGCCCCTCCGGGTGCGGCAAGACCACCTGCCTCAAGATGATCAACCGCCTCGTCGAGCCGAGCGCCGGGCGGGTGCTGGTGAACGGTCGCGACGTGGCCCACGAGGATCCCCAGGCCCTCCGCCGCGGCATCGGCTACGTCATCCAGTCCGTGGGGCTCTTCCCCCACCTGAGCGTCAAGCAGAACGTGCAGGTGGTGCCCAGCCTGCTCGGCTGGCCCGAACGGGAGAGCGCGCGGCGCGCCGACGAGCTCCTCGCCGCCGTGGGCCTCGAGCCCGCCACCTACCGCGACCGCTACCCGCGCGAGCTCTCGGGCGGGCAGCAGCAGCGGGTGGGCGTGGCGCGCGCCCTGGCGGTCGACCCGCCCATCCTGCTGATGGACGAGCCGTTCGGCGCCGTCGACCCCCTCACCCGCGAGCGGCTGCAGGACGAGTTCCTCGAGCTGCAGCAGCGCCTCAGGAAGACGGTCGTGCTCGTGACGCACGACATCCGCGAGGCGGTCAAGCTCGCCGACCGCGTCTGCCTGATGAACGGCGGCCGCATCGAGCAGTACGCCACGCCCGAGGAGCTGCTGAGGCGCCCCCGCAACCGCTTCGTGCGCCAGTTCGTCGGCAGCGACCGCGCCCTCACCCGCCTGAGCCGCATCCGGGTGAGCGCGGTGATGGAGAGCGCCGCCGCGCTCGACGTCAGGGCCAGCGTGGAGGCGGCCGAGGCGGCGCTCGCGACGAACGTGTCGCTGTACGTGACCGAGGACGGGGCGCTGGTCGGCTGGCTCATGCTGCCGGCGCTGCGCGAGGCCGGCAGCGTGCAGGAGGGCTACACCCCCCTGGCGCCGCACCAGGCGCTCACCCCGAGCGACGACGTGCGCGAGGCGCTCTCGAGGATGCTCGAGCTCGGCGTGGCCAACCTGCCGGTCGTCGATAGGTCCGGGCGGCTCGTGGGGCAGCTCGGGCTCGAGGACGTCGTGACGATGACGGCGCCGACGGAGGACGCGCCGGGAGCGGCAGGCGGCGCGTGAGGCGACGCACGCGCGCCTGGCTCGGCTTCGGCGCGTCGCTGGCCCTGCTCGGCCTGGCCTTCCTCCTGTTCGCCCAGCAGGACGCGTGGGCGGCTGTGCTCGCCCGCCTCTTCCCGCAGCAGCGCACGGTGGTGTTCGAGCGCACGAGCCTCCTCGCCCTCGCCTGGCAGCACGTGGCCATCGTCGGCGCGTCGCTGGGGCTGATCCTCGCCATCGGCCTGCCCCTCGGCGTGTGGCTCACCCGCGCCAGCGGCCGGCCGTTCCTCGCGCTCGTCTCGAGCCTCGTCTCCGCGGGGCAGGCGTTCCCGCCCGTGGCCGTGCTGGCGCTGGCGCTGCCGTTCTTCGGCTTCGGGGCGCGGCCCACGCTGATCGCGCTCGTCGCCTACGGCCTGCTGCCCGTGACCAGCAACACCGTCGCCGGGCTACGGGCCGTGCCCTCCGACCTGAAGGAGGCCGGCCGCGGCCTGGGGATGGGGCCCGGCGCGCTCTTCTGGCGGGTGGAGGTGCCCCTGGCGCTACGCACCGTGCTCGCCGGCGTGAGGGTCAGCGCCGTCTACACCCTCGGCACGGCGACGGTGGCGCCGATCATCGGCGCCGGCGGGCTCGGCGTGCCCATCATCGCCGGGCTCGCGGTGGGCAACCTGGCCCTGGTGCTCCAGGGGGCGGTGCCCGTCGCGCTGCTGGCGGTGCTAACGGACCTCGCGCTGGGCCGGCTGGTGGCGCTCGCCCCCGAATCGTAGCCACCTGCGCCGCGGACGGCTGCATGGCCAGTGGCGCCTCGCCAAGCCCGCTAGCATGGCCGCAAGCAGACCTCGGAGCGGAACCCCTCCGAGGCCCCGCGGTACGCCATCGCTTCGAGGACCGCCTCGAGCGCCGCCGAACGGAGGCCAGCATGGACGCTAGCGGATGCCAGCACTTAGGCCAGATCAGGGACGTGACGCCCAGCGCGGACGGCTGCGAGGAGTGCCTGCGCATGGGTGACACCTGGGTGCACCTCAGGATCTGCCGCACCTGCGGTCACGTGGGCTGCTGCGACTCGTCGAAGAACAAGCACGCCACCAAGCACTTCCACGCCACCCAGCACCCGATCGTCCAGTCCTTCCAGCCCGGGGAGAGCTGGGGCTACTGCTACGTGGACGACGTCATGTTCGAGCGCTTGCCGCGGTGAGGGAGCGCGAGAAGCGCCCCCGCCTCGCGCGAGGCGGGGGCGCGATCCTCCATGCCGGAGGTTCAGCTAGCGGCGGTCAGAAGCGCAAGCTGAGCCCCGCGCCGAAGCCCGACGAGGCGGGGGTGGTGCCGCCGTCGAAGAACGGGCGGTAGCGGCCCTCGAAGTACATCCCCAGGTTGCGGGCGACGCGCAGGTTCACACCCGCGAGGATCTCGCCGAAGGGCGCCATCGGGTCGTCGAGCGTGACCCCGCCACCCAGGCCGAAGTAGCCGTCGGTGGAGCCGAAGCTCGTGCGGTAGGTCAGGGCGGCGGACACGTTGTGGGGCGCGGCGCCGAGCGAGTACTCGAAGCTCACGCGCGCACCGACGGCGCCGATGAGGCTGTCGTGGCCCAGCGTGGCCTTGGCGAACAGGTCGAAGTCGGGGTCGGTGCCGAACATGGCGACGTTGACGTAGAACGCCGCCCGGTCGGGCAGCAGGCTCTGCTCGATGCGCCTGACGCGCTCGGCGTGCCGGTCGATCTCGCCGCGCACCACGGTCAGCTCGTCCTCGACGGACTGCAGGCGGCTCTCCAGCTGCTCGACGCGCCCGCGGAGCTCGTCGAGGCCCGCCGTGGCGCTGGTGTCGACGGCTGGTGGCGGGGCCACCACCTCGCCGCCGCCGTTCTGGGCGCGCTCCTCGAGCTGAGCCAGCCGGGCCTCGAGCGACTGCTGGGCGGCGCGCAGGGCGGCCGTCTCGTCGCCCAGGCCCGCCCGCTCGCTCTCGAGCGCCGCCAGGCGCTCCTCGAGGCCCGCCAGGGCGGTCGGGTCGGCAGGTTCGCCGCTGGGGGCGGGCGCCGGCTCGACCGGCTGTGCGCTCAGGCTGGCGCGGATCTCATCGAGGGCGGCCTCGACGGCCGTGAGGCGGTCGCTCAGCTGCTGGGCGTCGGCGCTCACGTCGGCCTGCTCGAAGGCCATGCCCATCGACTCGAGGGCGGCGATGGCGTCGCGCAGCTCCGCCAGCTCCTGCTCGTGAGCCTCGAGGGTGGCGGGGATGTCGCCCAGTTGCCCCAGCTCGCCCCGCAGCTCGTCGACGGCGTTCCGCAGCACGTCGAGCTCGTCGGCGTCGAAGCGGTCGAGGCCGTAGACGCTGATGAGGCGCGCCAGTACGACGGCGAACTCGGCGCGCGTGATCTCGTTACGCCAGCCGAAGCTGCCGTCGGGGTAGCCGATGTAGAGGCCCTGGCTCACCACCAGCTCGATGGCCTCGCTCGCCCAGGGGCCGGGCGCCTCCTCCAGCGCGCGCCGCACCTGGTCGGGGGAGGCCTGGCCGGTCTGGATCTGCGCAAACGCCACGGCCCCTAGGGCCAACGCCAGGACGAGGAGCACACGGATTGCAGGCTTGTGCATTCTGGATACCTCCTACGCTTGCTAAGCCCCGCAGCAACGGCGAAGCGAGAGGCGGCGCGCCGCCCACCGCTTCCCGTAGCCGAAGCGGCACATGGCGATTGTTCTCCGGGATGGCCGCTCGGACCTGGCAGGCGCTCACACCGGCGGCGCCCGGCGCGTTGGCGGGGAGGGCGGCGGAACGGGCCTGGAACGCGTCTCCAAGGAGTAACCTTGGCTCATGAACGGACCCCGAAGCCGCCGGCGGGCCGCGTGGCTGGTCGCTGGCTGCCTCCTGGTGCTGCTCTTCACCGCCTGCGCCCCCGGCGAGAACCCGCTGGTGGGCACCGCCCCGCCGGAGCGCCAGCCGGCCGGGCTGCTCCTCGGCCTGTGGCACGGCGTCATCGCCCCCTTCACCTTCGTGATCTCGTTCTTCACCGACAACGTGAACGTCTACGAGGTGCACAACGTCGGCGCCTGGTACGACCTCGGCTTCGTGCTGGGGGCCGGCATCCTGCTGGGCGGCGGTGGGGCCGGGGCACGCCGGCGGCGGCGCTACTGAGGAAGGGCCCGCCTCGGGCGGCGCGCTGCACACGGCGGCGGCTCGTGCGCGGCATACTTCGCACATGGACCAAACGAGCATCCGGCGGTTCTACGGCTCCTGGCCCCGCTTCAACGTCGCCTTGAGCGAGGCGGTCGGCGGGCTGAGCACGGCGCAGTTGGCGCTCAAACCCGGCCCGGACGGCTGGCCGCTGTGGGCCACGGTCGGCCACCTCGCCTGTCAGCGCGTGTTCTGGCTCTGCGACTTCGCGGGCGCGCCCGGCGCCGACACCACGCCGTTCACCAACGCCGCCTACGACTGCCCGGGGGACGACGACCTGGAGAACGTGCTGAGCGCCGAACGGCTGGTGGCCGCGCTCGACTCGACCTACCGCATCGTCGAGCGCTGCCTCGACACCTGGAGCGCGAGCGCGCTCGAGGAGACCATCGCCAGGCCCGACTTCGGCCCGGACTGGGTGATGCGCCGCGGCGAGGTGCTCCAGCGCGTCTACAACCACGACGTGTGGCACGCCGGCCAGGTGTCGCAGACGCTCGCGGCCAACGGGCTGCCGCGCCTCGAGGTCTGGTAGCGGCTGCCGAAAGGCGAGAATGCAGGCATGATCGAACCGCTACCGATGCGCCGCCTGCCTCGCCCGGCCTGGCGCCGCCTGCTCGCCTTCACGTGCCTCGCGCTGTTGGCCGGCCCGGCCGGCGCGTCGTTCGCGCAGAGCGCCACGGCCCCCGCCCCGCAGGTCCAGCTGGTCGCCGTGCAGATGACCCTCGACCTGGAGGACTACTGGAGCCGCGAGGCGTTCGAGGCCAAGATCCGCGAGCGCATGGACGCCGTGGCGGCCGCCACCGACCCCACGCTACCCACCCTGGTGGTGTTCCCCGAGGACGTGGGGCTGATGCTCGTGGTGCAGGGGATGGAGGAGCGCCTCGAGGGCATCGCCTCGATCGAGGAGGCCATCGGCACCGCCGTGCGCACGCACATGTTCCCACTCCTGTGGACGCGCCTGGTCCGCTGGCAGTCGTGGGTGCCGGCGCTCTTCCTGAACAAGAACCGCCTCATCGCCGAGACCTACTTCGGGACCTTCTCGGCCGTGGCGCGCGACTACGGCGTCTACCTGGTGGCGGGCTCGGCGGTGCTGCCGCCCTACCGCATCGAGGACGGCGTGGTGCGCTGGGACCGCGGCCCCACCCGCCACCGCGTCCGCAACACCGCCTACCTGTTCGGCCCCGACGGCGCCGTCATCGGCAAGCAGGACAAGGTCGAGCTGATCGAGCTCGAGCGCGAGGCAGCGCTGAACCTCACGCCCGGCGCGCTCGCCGACCTGCAGGTGTTCGACACGCCCCTGGGGCGCATCGGCATCGCCATCTGCCTGGACGCCTTCGACGACGCGGTGGTCGAGCGCCTGGCGGCGCAGGGCGCCCAGATTCTGGTGCAACCCTCGGCCAACCCCGGCCCCTGGAACGCCTGGCAGCAGCAGGACTGGCTGCGCGGCAGCCACGCGCGCGTGGCGCTCGACGGGCGCTTCGAGTACGCCGTCAACCCCATGCTGAACGGGCCGCTGTGGGACATCGGCTTCTTCGGGCAGTCGGGCATCTTCGCGCGCGACGGCGCGGGCGGCGAGCTCGGCTACCTGGACCTGGCGCCGCTGCCGGGGTTCGTGCGGGTGGCCGCCTCGGACCGGAGCGAGGAGGTCCTGGCGGCGGTGGTGCCGCACCCCGACCTCGTCACTCCCAGGTGAGCACCAGCGTCTCTTCCGGTTCCGGCCCCTGAGCCTGCAGGAGCTCGCACAGCTCGATCGGGCGCGTGTCGCGCCGCAGCGCTTCGGCCAGCGGCAGCCACACCGGCGTGTAGGTGCCGTTCGGCGAGTCGAGGGTGCTGCTCATCTCCTCGCCCGTGCCGGTGCCGAACTCGCCGCCCACGATGCGCGCGAGGAAGTAGCACTGGCGCTCGTCGCGGTAGGTGAGGTCGGCCACCAGCCGCCCGAGCTCGACCTCCACGCCCAGCTCCTCGTACGCCTCGCGCACCGCGGCCTGCTCGGGCGTCTCGCCCTCCTCGACCCCGCCGCCCGGGAACAGGTAGTAGGTCATGCCCTGGCGCTTGCGTTCGATCAGACAAACGCGGTCACCGTCCATCAGGACGACCGCCCCCCTTGTGCTCATGCCGTGCACGCTACCAGGCGAGTAGCGAGGCCATCAAACCCGCCCCTCAGCTACTCGGCCAATACGTTGGCCCGGATCCACTCTTCGAGGCTCGCCTCGTCCACCTCTCCAGCCGCGAGCGCGGTGATGACGCGCACCTCGTCCTCCTGCCGCGGGTCGAAGCGCAGGCCGTTGAGGGCGCAGAACACGGCGATGGAGAGGAGGGCGGTGCGCTTGTTCCCGTCGACGAAGGGGTGGTTGCGGGCGATGCCGAACCCGTAAGCCGCCGCGAGCATGGTCAGGCGCTGCTCGCTCCCATAACCGTGCAGGTTGCGGGGCCGGTCCAGGGCGCTCTCCAACAGTCCCTCGTCGCGCACGCCCGCGCTGCCGCCGAAACGCGCGATCGACTCGTCGTGGAGCGCACGCACCACGGCGGCCGTGAGCCAGCGCGGCTCCTTACTTGGCGAGCTCACGGAGGGCGTCGCGGTGGCGCTTCATGTAGTCGCGGCCCGCTTCCATCGCCTCCGCGAAGTCAGGGTCGTAGCTCGTGAGGCGGATGCCGTCCGAGGTCTTCACGACGAAGAGGGTGTCGCCCTCCTGGATGTCGAGCTCCTGCAGGAGCGCCTTGTTGAGGATGACGCCCAACGAGTTCCCGACCTTGCGCACCTGGGTGGTTTCGCTCATCCCATGAGTATAACAGCCGTTATAACGCGGCGGGCCGCGCTCCTCACCGCGCCTGGTATGCTCGGGCTCCACTCGAATACGGAACTGGACGTGTCCGGTGCTTGGCGCCGGGCGCTCGCCGCGCATGGGGGTCATCGATGGTGGAAGCGTCGGGCATGAAGCGAACTCTCAGGTCGTGGCGCACCCTGGCGCGCTCCGTGCCGCTGCTGTGGCGCGCCGCGCCCGCCCAGGTCACCACCCTCTTGCTCCTGCTCGTCGTTCAGGGCGCCGTGCCCGCGCTGGCCGTTTACCTCACGAAGCTGACGATCGACGCCATCGCCACCGCCGTGCAAGGCGGCGAGGCGAGCCTGGTCAGGCTGGCGCTCCTGTGGGGCGGCACGGCAGCCATCACCCACCTGTTGCCGCCGGTCGTGCAGATGCTGCAGGGCAACGTCGCCGAGCTGTTCACCGCCAAGGTCAACCTCGAACTGATGCGCAAGAGCGAGGCGCTCGTCGGCCTCGACCTGCTGGAGGACCCGGCCTTCCACGACGACCTGCAGGTGCTGCGCGACGGCGCCCGCAGACGGCCCCTCAACATGCTGGTGCTGCTCGTGTACTCCGTCCGTAACGTGGTCTCGGCCGTGAGCCTCACGGCCGTGCTGGCCACGCTCGCGTGGTGGGTGCCGCTGGTGATCGTGGCAAGCGCGATCCCGTACTCGGTGGCCACGCTGCGCCTGCGCGAGGTGGGCTGGAACGCCCTCCTGAGCCGCAGCCCCGAGGCGCGCCGCATGGAGTACGAGAGCCGCACCGCGCTCAGTTACGAGCACGCCGCCGAGGTGCGCCTCAACGCCATGCTGCCGTGGTTGCGCCAGCGCTACGAGCGGAGCTTCAACGCCGCCCACAAGACCATGCGGCGCGTGCGCGCCAAGGAGGCGCTCGGGGTGCTGCCGGGCATCGTCTTCGCGGTCGCCGTGGCCGTCGGGCTGTTCGCCTGGGCGGTGTTCGAAGCCAGCCGCGGTGCGCTCACGGTCGGCGCCGTGGTCGTGGTGGTGCAGGGCCTGTCGCAGATGCAGAACGAGGTCATATCGCTCGCCGAGAGCGTGGGCTACCTGTTCGAACGCCTGCTGTTCTTCGAGAAGTACTTCGAGTTCGTCGACGTCGAGCCCAACGTGCGCGACCCCGCCGAACCGCGCCCGGTGCCCGACGGCCCGCTCGAGGTGCGCTTCGAGGACGTCTCCTTCGCCTACCCCGACGGCCGCGAGGCGCTGCACGGCGTGAGCTTCGCGCTCCGGCCGGGCGAGAGGCTCGCCATCGTGGGGGAGAACGGCGCCGGCAAGAGCACCGTCGTGAAGCTGCTGATGCGCTTCTACGACCCGAGCGCCGGGCGCATCACCGTCAACGGCGTCGACCTGCGCGAGCTCGACAGCAGCGAGTGGCGCGCCCGCCTGGGCGCCGTGCTGCAGGACTTCGGGCGCTACGCCTACTCGGTGGAGGAGAACGTGGCGCTGGCGGAGAGCGAGGGCGCCGACCGCTCGCGCGTCGAAGGCGCCCTCGCGGCCGCGGGGCTGGAGGCCACGCTCGCGCAGCTCGAGGGCGGGGTGGAGCAGGCGCTCGGCAAGGAGTTCGGCGGCACCGAGCTCTCGGGCGG
>Ga0123332_1000865_pt1 | contig 30551 bp, 26 predicted proteins | sample BioC12SIPDNA_4_FD_89958 | JGI IMG/M metagenome (GOLD analysis project Ga0123332, IMG submission 89958) | Anaerobic biogas reactor microbial communites from Washington, USA - Biogas_R2_A C12 SIP DNA | ecosystem: Engineered > Bioreactor > Anaerobic > Unclassified | place: Washington, USA... | reverse complement strand
CTGTGTTAGCAAGAAACATGCTCGACCTTAACCGTCAGAAGCAGGCCGAGGTTGAGCGTTTCCACGACTGGCTCACCAAACGTTTGAAAATCCACCCGCACGACACGGTGATAGGTATCGAAGCCCTCTCCGGCTACACAATCATCCAGAACTACCTCGGCGACTACCAGAAAGGGGAGCCGGAGCTGCCCTGGTCGGAGATGGAATACCGGCTCTACCAGAACCGGGGCCGCTTCGCCGCCAACTGGGCCGCCGTCAAAGGCGAGGTCCAGGTCGAATACGAAAAGTCACTGGAGAAGCTGCGCCCCATCAAGCAGCGCCTCGCCGAGACCGACGCCCTCATCGACAAAATCGTCTACCGCCTTTACGGCCTGACCGACGACGAGATCCGCCTCATCGAGCAGCCCGCCTACGAGCAGGCCCTGGCCCAGGCCAAAGAAGCGGTCGCCGCCGACCGCGCCCTGCAGCAGGACCCCGAGCAGGCCGCCGCCGCCCTCGCCGACCGCCTCCTGCCCGCCGCCCAGCGCCTCCTCCAGCGCGTCGAGACCGCCGCCGAGCGCGCCGCCCTCGACCGCGACCTGCCCGGCTGGGAGCGCTTCCCCGGCGACGTGCCCACCTTCCTGCTCACCGGCGAATACAACATCCGCCACCAGCCCGACCACCTCGACTTCTCCACCAGCATCGTCAGCTACGCCAAGGCCGTGGAGACAATGCTCTTCCGCCGGCTCTTCGCCGTCTTCCGCGAAGAAAGCGGCCGCGACCCCGCCGCCGCCCACGGCTCCATCCTGCGCGAATTCCTCGACGGCACCCGCGACCGGCTGACCCTGGGCGCGATGCGCGCCGTACTCAGCAGCAGCCAGGAAAAGGCGCTGCGCCGCTTTGCCGCCGCCCGCTTCCACGACGACGCCGCCCGCCTCTTCGGCGACGCCGGCGTCATCGCCCTGCTCGCCGACGAAAGCGTCATCGCCCTGCGCAACGCCGCCGTCCACGACGAAGTCATGACCCGCGCCGACGCCCAGGCCGCACGGGCGTGGGCGGTGGGCGTCCTGGAAAAGCTGTAGGGGCGGGTTTGAAACCCGCCCGTACCGTAGCGCGAGACCTGTCAGGTTTTCGAAAACCTGACAGGTCTGACGGCGCCCTCTTGCCTTATTATCACTTTCGGGCGAAAATGATAATAAGAAGGGCCGTTATTATCACTTGTGATAGTTAGCATCCATGCACCCCGACGACTTCACCATCCGCGCGCCCGGCCGGGTTATCCGCCAGCCTCGTGGCTTCTGGGCCTACATACCCGATCCGCTGCCGCCGGCCCTCGAGTGGAGGCCAGAGCTGGTCGCCGTCAGCTCGGCCGCCGACCGAGCCCTGGGCGAGCTGGCCGGCCTCGGCACGGCCCTGCCCAACCCCCACCTTCTGATCCAGCCCTTCATCCGTCACGAAGCAGTTCTGTCGTCGCGCATCGAGGGCACGCGCACCTCACTCGACCAGCTCTACGCCTTCCAGGCTTCCCGAGAGCTGGTCCAGCTACCTCTCTTTGACCTGCCCGAAGATGTCCAGGAAGTGCAGAATTACGTGAACGCGCTCGAATACGGGCTGCGCCGTCTGGACACCCTGCCGGTGAGCCTCCGCCTCTTTCGCGAGCTGCACAGGCTGCTTCTGGAGGGCGTGCGCGGCGAGCAGTGGACGCCGGGGGAGTTCCGCCGCAGCCAGAACTGGATCGGGCCGCCCAACAGCACGCTGGAGAGCGCCGTCTTCATCCCGCCGCCGGTCGCCGAGATGAACGACGCCCTGGCCGCGCTGGAGCGTTTTATCCACGAGGATTCGAGCCTGCCGCCCCTGACGCGCCTGGCCCTGATCCACTACCAGTTTGAAGTTATCCATCCCTTCCTCGACGGCAACGGCCGTGTCGGCCGCCTGCTGATCAGTCTGCTCCTGCAGGCCTGGGGTCTGTTGCCGCAGCCGCTCCTCTACCTGAGCGCCTACTTTGAAGCGCGACGCCAGAGCTACTATGACCGTCTGCTGGCGGTCAGCCAGCGCGGCGCCTGGTCCGACTGGCTGCTCTTCTTCCTCGAAGGCGTTCGCGTCCAGGCCGGCGAGAGCGCGGCCCGGGTGCGCCGCCTGCAGGCGCTACGTCAGGAGTACCGTTCGGCTTTTCAGCACGCGCGCGCCGCCGCACGGCTGCTGCAGGTCATTGACTGGCTTTTTGAGCAGCCGCTCTTCTCCATTCCCAGGCTCGCCGCCTTTCTACAGGTCAACTACCCTACGGCGCAGCGTTACGTCCGGCAGCTTGAAGCGCAGGGTATCGTCCAGGAGATGACCGGCCAGGCGCGCAACCGCTTCTATCAGGCCAGCCGCCTGCTGGAGGCCATCACCATGCCGCTTGAAAACAACCGGTGAGGCAGCCCATGAAAATCCCCTACGTCATCGACAACGTCGAGCACACCGTCGCCGAGGTCCTCAACTACCTGCTCCAGAACGGCGGTCAGCAGCTCGACGTCGCCACCGCCTACTTCAGCATCCGGGGCTTCCAGCAGCTCCGCCAGACGCTGCCCGGCGTCGCCGGCTTCCGCCTGTTGCTCGGCGACGAGCCCCAGGAGGCCGGCGACGTCGGCGCCCGCCCCGATTCCCGCGCCTTCATCCGCCACGAGCTGAACGTCGCCCCCCTGAAAGAAGAGACGCAGCAGCTCGTGGAAGAGCTGATCCGCTTCCTGCGCCGCGACGACGTGCTGGTGCGCCTCTACCTGGGCCACGACCCCGACGAGAGCGGGCGCCGCCGCTTCCTCCACGCCAAGTGTTACCTGCTCTATGGCGGTCGCGGGCAGCAGCAGGCCCTGTTCGACCGGCTCTTCCCCATCGCCGGCATCGTCGGCAGCAGCAACTTCACCGGCCCCGGTCTGACCACCAACCGCGAGCTGAACCTCGTCCACAAGACCATACTGGACGACGAGGAAGTAGACGACCCGCAGGCGCGCGCCGAGGTCGGCTTCCACGCCCAGAGCCACAGCTCGCCCCAGCTAAGCGACAGCAACCGCCGCCTGCTCAAGAGCGAGGTCGGCGCGCGGGCGATCATCGACCTCTCCCGCTGGTACGAAGAGCAGTGGCAGCAGGCCCTCGACTACAAGGACGGCCTGATCGAAATCCTCGAAAACTCCAAGTTCGGCGGGCGCGAATACAGCCCGTACGAAATCTACATGAAGGCGCTCTACGAATATTTCCGCGACGACCTGGACGGCGAGATGGCCCCCCCGGCCACCCGCTCCGCCGTCGAGCTGGCCGAGTTCCAGGACGACGCGGTGAAGAAGGCGCGCCGCATCCTCGCCCGCTACGACGGCGTCATGATTGCCGACTCCGTGGGCCTGGGCAAGACCTGGATCGGCAAGAAGCTGCTGGAGGATTACGCCTACCACCAGCGCGAAAAGGCGCTCGTCATCTGCCCGGCCTCTCTGCGCCAGATGTGGCAGGCCGAGCTGCAGGAGGCCACCATCCCCGCCCAGGTGCTCTCGCAAGAGCGGCTGGGCCAGGAGCAGTTCGCGCTGCGCGGGCTGGAAGACGCCGACGTCATCCTCATCGACGAGGCCCACAACTTCCGTAACCGCCACACCAACCGCTACCTCAACCTGGAGACGCTGCTGGCGGCGAACGGCCGGCGCGGCCGCAGCGGGGGCCGCAAAAAGGTCATCCTGCTCACGGCAACGCCGATCAACAACACCATTTTTGACCTCTACAACCAGATCAACCTCTTCGCGGGCAACGATCGCACCTACTTCGCCTCGGCCGGCATTGGCGACCTCTACAATTACTTCCTCGCCGCCCGCCGCGAGTCGGTCGAAGAGGGCACAGTGCGCATCTTCAATCTGCTAGAAGAGGTCGTCGTGCGCCGCACCCGCCAGTTTATCCGCCGTGCCTACCCCGAAGCGACCATCGGCGGCAAGCGCATCACCTGGCCGGAGCGCCAGCTGCGCACCGTGCGCTATGACCTGGAGGCGACCTACGAAGGCTTTTACGCCGACATCGTGCGCCGCATCGAGCGGCTCAACCTCGCCCACTACAACCTCGAATCCTACAAGCGCGCCGAAGAAGCGCGGGACGACTTCGAGCTGGGGCGGCAGGTCGCCCTCGTGGGCATCTTCAAAAGCCGCTTCCTCAAGCGCCTGGAGTCGAGCATCGACGCCTTCCGGATCAGCATCCGCCGCGCCCTGCAGTTCGTCAAGACCTTCGCTGAGTACGTGCAGGACGGCATCATCCTCGACGCCTCCTCTTTCCAGCTGGCCCTGCGCCTGCTGGAGGCGGACACGGCCGACGACGAGGACGGCGTGCCGCGCTCTCTCGCTTCTGCCTTCGACGCCGACGTGGCCGTCCAGCCCCTCGTCGAGACGCTTCCCCGCCTCGACCCGGAGAAGTACGACCGCCGCCGCCTCTACCAGGCGCTCATGGCCGACGTGGACGCCCTCACCGACGTCTGGCACGACATTGAAGGCATCGACGACCGCGAAGACGCCAAGCTGCAGCGCCTGAAGACGTTGTTACAGACCGAGCTGGCCGGGCAGAAAGTTCTGCTCTTCACCTACTACAAGGACACCGCCCGTTATCTCTTCAAGGCCCTGACCGGCGACGAGAACGAGAGCTGGCGCGCCGCTCTGGGCTATCCCCACATCCGGCGCATCGATAGCGACACCAGTCCATCCGACCGCGGCCGCGTCGTCGAGCGTTTTGCGCCGGTCGCTCACGGCCGGCCTGAGCTGAAAGGCACTGCCGAGGAGATCGACATCCTCATTGCCACCGACGTGCTCTCCGAGGGCCAGAACCTGCAGGACGCCGGCTATCTGGTCAACTACGATCTGCACTGGAACCCGACTCGTATGGTCCAGCGCGCCGGCCGCATTGACCGCCTCGGCTCCCCCTTCCCCGTGCTGACCATCGTCAACATGTTCCCTGAGCGCGAGCTAGAGATGCTACTTGGCCTGGTCGAGCGTCTGACCTCGAAGATCGACGTCATCAATCAGGTCGGCTTCCTCGACGCCAGCGTGCTCGGCGAGGTCGTCACCCCGCGCGACTTCAACACCATCCGCCGCATCGCCGCCGAAGACAACAGCGTGGTCGAGGAGCAGGAATCGTTCCTGGAATTAGCCAGCAGCGAGGGCATGATGGCCGAGCTGCAGAAAGTGCTGGCGACGGAGGCCGCCCGCTGGCTCTCCGACCTGGACGATGGCATCCATTCCGGTCTCCAGCGCGGCGGACTGCAGGGAATTTTCTTCTACTTCACCGCGCCGCACCCGGAGACCGGCCGCACCCATTTCTGGCGCTACTACGACCTCCGCCGCCGCGAGATTATCGACAACCGCTACCAGATCATGCAGATCATCGCCTGCAGCCCGGAGACGCCTCGCTACCCGCCACCGTATGACGAGTGGAACATCTACGACATCCAGGAAAAAGTGATTGACAACATTATGGCCGGGCTGGCCCAGCAGCAGATGGCCGCCGTAGTCGATAAGCCGGTGGCCGAAATCCAGAACGTCGTCCGGCAGATCCTGGCCCAGCACGCCGGCAGCCCGGAGGTCGATCGCGGCGAGCTTCTCGAGTTGCGCCGATTCCTCAAGCAGCCCCTCGTTGGCGCTGCCGTCAAGACCTTGCGCGAAGCAGTTAATGCCTACAGCAGCAGCCACGACATCGGCCCGCTCGTCGAGGTGCTCCGGGCACTACGCGCGCAACAGGAACCCACTGACAGCGACCACGAACGGCAGCCCCGGCATGTCGTGCAGCGGGACGATCTGCACCTGGTCTGTTTTGAGTACGTCTGCTCGTAATCTCGGATCACCCGGCGCTTGAACGTGTTGGACGCAGCGGGCCACACTGGCTGATAGAGAGGAGATTCATCCAATGCAAACAGAAGGCGACACCCAGGCAATCAAGGCCACCGCGCCGCGCACACCCGCCGAATCATTAGCCCGCCAGGTCGAGCTGCTCGAAGCCATCCGCGACTCGCTGGACAGGCAGCAGCGCCTGGTGCTGCATCTCTCCGAACAGCAGAACACCCAGGCTGAGCAGTTGACCGACCTGTCCAGATGGGTCAACTATCTCGGCGACGCCACCTTCCCTGACTCCGACGCCCATCCGGGCCAGCAGTGGGTCAAGGTGCAGGATGTCAACGTACCCTTCATGAATCTGTCCATGTTTCTGGTCAAGCTGGCGCTCGCGTCCATCCCGGCAGCCATCGTGCTCTGGGTGATCGGGTTCCTGGTTCTCGCGCTCTTTAGCGTCTTGGGGCTCAGCCTGTTCAGCTTCTTCTAGCTGACTACCCCGATCTGCCCATTGTGCCGCCTCCCGCCAATGGGGTACCATGCTCCCTCGTCTATCGCCTAAAACGGAGGTCGCGCGCATGACGGCTGAACAGAACCCCAACCCCACCACCCTCCACCACACCCTCGTCGACCACCTCGTCGACCAGCAGGCAATCACCTCACCCGCCGTCGAGGCCGCCTTCCGCGCCGTGCGCCGCGAGCACTTCCTCCCCGATCTGCCCCCCGAGCTGGTCTACAAGGACGACGCCATCGTCACCCAAGTCGACCAAGCGGGCCAGCCCACCAGCTCCTCCTCCCAGCCCGCCATCATGGCCATCATGCTCGAGCAGCTCGACCTCCGGCCGGGCCACCACGTCCTTGAGATTGGCGCCGGCACCGGCTACAACGCCGCCCTCATCGCCCACATCGTCGGCGAGCAGGGCCGCGTAACCACGATCGACATCGACGCCGGCCTGGTCGAAGCCGCCCGCACCCACCTCGCCGCGGCCGGTTTCGACCGCGTCGAGGTGATTGCCGGCGACGGCATGCTTGGCTATGCCCCCAACGCCCCGTATGACCGCATCATCCTCACCGTAGCCGGCTGGGACATTCCCCCGGAATGGCTGGCCCAGCTCAAGCCTGATGGCCGCCTTCTGCTCCCCCTCTCCTTCTACGGCCCCCAGCTCTCTATCGCCTTTGAGCGCCGCGACAGCTATCTGGCCAGCCATTCTGTCAGAGGCTGCGGCTTCATGCCCCTGCGTGGGCCCCGCGCCGAGCCCCTTCCCAAAATCCAGATTGCCCGCCGCTGGGAGCTTCACCACATTCCGGCGCCCGCTACCGCTGCTCTCCAGACCGATCCGGCCGTGCTCGCCGCCTGGCTCGCCGAGCCCTACGCCGAGCAGCCGGCCGGTCTTGAGCTTTCCGTCGGCGAGCTGCTCTTCAAGTGGCCGCTCTGGGCCGGCCTGATCGACCCCGGTCGTGTCCTGCTTACCACCTTCGGAGAGGCGCCGGCCGGCGGGCCCATACCCGACCTCTTCCCGCCCCGGCGCGTCACCTTCGGCCTCCTCGCCGCGTCCGGTCTGGCGCTCCTCGCCCCGCCGCCCGGCTTGCAGCCTGCTAGCGGCGAAAACGCGCTGGCCCGCACCTTTCCGCTCCACGTCCGCAGCTTCGGGCCCGACCACACCGTCGCAGACCGCCTCGTGGCCCATCTGCACGCCTGGGACCGCGCCGGCCGGCCTCCCAGCGCGGCGACCCTCGCCGTCTGGGCCATTCCCGCCGGGCAATCCCCGGACTCGCTGCCGGCCGACGCCTGCCTCACCCGCCGCTGGCACACTTTCTGCGTCCGCTGGGCTCCGACCGGTTGAGGCCCGCCGCCTCTACCCCGCGCTTAGGCCATTAACCCTGCCAGTCGCCAGGCTGTACGCCAGGCTGTAGCAGGATCTCCCGGTATCCCAGCCGGAACTGGGAGCGCCAGAGGATCGTCAGCGCGATCAGGCAGGCGCAGATGACAAACAGGACGTAATACATCGCCCGCTCGCTGCCCGAGAACGCCACGAGCATGGTAGCGCCGGCCAGCACGTTAGAGGCGAAGTGGGTGACCATCACCGCCGGCACGCTGCCATTTGATCGGTTATAGACCCAGGTGATGGTGACCTGCAGGGCCAGGGAGAAAAACGCCGCATCGTACCAGGCGATGGCGCCGGAGAGAACCAGCGGCAGGTGCCAGAACGCCCGGATGGTACCGAGCAACAGCGTCGCGATCAGTACCCCGTCGCGGCGACGGCCAAAGCGTTCCTGCAATGCCGGCAAAGCGTAGCCCGTCCACCCAGGCTCCTCCCACAAGCCGCCGAGAAGGAGCAGGTTCAACAAAACAGCCGCCGAAGGCAGTTGAATGGCCGTGGTGACCGACACACCCAATAACTGGCTGATGATGTAGGCGGCCAGCAAATAGGCGGCGATGACGGCGGGACCGATGAGATACCACCAGCCTGCGCGCCAGTTTGTGCAGCGCCGCCAGAACCGGCGCAGGCCGGGCCTGCCTTCTGTTAGTCCGACGACGACAATCGCCGCCAGCGCCGGCCCATGAGGTATCAAGGCTCCCTGTGCAAAGGGCACGGCCCACCAGCTAAGGGGGTAGGTCAGCGCGACGAAGAGCAGGAGTTGATAGCGAACTACCGAACTGCGCCAGGCACTCATTGTGATCTCCTTATATACAGAGGATGGTTGTCGGGAACTAACTTGGCCGGCGAGATAGCTGCTGAGTAAAGGCCCATTTTTAGGACCACTCAGAAGTGGACAGACTCCGGCTCTTGAACGGTAACAGATGCATATTGGTCGGCGTCATGCCACCGAGTGATTCATACGGCCGGATGGCATTGTATTCCTCCAGCCACTGCTCGGTCACTTCTCTCGCTACGAGAAGGGTGCTTCGTCGTGCCATACTATGCGAATAGCCTTGAGACCAGCCAAGGAGGTGCCCGACTCTACGGGCACGTCCTCACTGCTGCATGCAGCTGGTAAAAAGCAGGACTCAGTTGGCCGTTGGCGTCGCCGGCAGGCTGCTCAGGTAGGGCCATATCGCCGCCAGCTCGTCGTCAGTCATGCGCTCGGCGATCGGCCAGGGCATGACCTGTGGATCGAGTTCCTTGCCTTCCGGCGTCACGCCCGTGCGCAGCGTGTTGATGAAATCGTCCTGCGTCCAGTTCGCCAGATGGCCGGCCGGCGTCAGGTTTGTCGCCGGCGGCGCGTCGGGGGCGGCGCCCGGCAGCGGCCCGCCCGTAAAGTCAGGCTTGTGGCAGCCCGTGCACGTCATTGCCAGATACCCGCCGTATTCGGCCGACACGGCCGGTTCGATATACTCCAGCGGCGGCGTGGTGTGATCGATAAGCGCCGCGGGAAAAGGCATCTGCCCCGTAGCGACGAGCATCGTCCCCAGCGGCCCCGCCTTCGGCTCCGGGTACAGCTCAGACTGGTCCACAGCCGGTAGCGACTCCAGGTAGGCTATCATCTTTTCCAGATCGTGATTGGTATCCCGGTAATAGTCGGTGCTGGGCATAATCCACAAAGGTTTGCCCTCGCGGTCCACGCCGTGGCGGATCGCCCGGTCCCAGTCAGCCGGCGTGTAATCACGGGTCGGGCTGTTCTCGCCTCCTGTCAGGTTGGCGGCGTAGATAGTGCCCAGCGCCGCGTCTTCCACGAAGGGCCCGCCGGAAAAATCCTGACCGTGACAGCCCATGCATGCTCGGATGGCCACCAGCCGTTCCCCTTCGGCGATGCTGGCTGCGTCCGTCGGTATCGTCAGCGACGCCGGCTCGACGGCATAAGCCACGTTCGCCTTGCGGCTGCTGTTCACCGTCAGCACGAGAAACGCAATAACCACCAGACCCACGATGGCCCCCAGGCCCACGCCGAGCCACTTCAATACCTTACGCATTGAATGATTCCTCCGTCTGAATTGAATGAGATTGAATTCCTGGCAGCTCCGCCCTGCGTTCCGTGGTCGCTGGCTCTGATGCTGCTCGCTGCACACACACTGGAAAGCGGCGCACTCCGCAAGAACGCGCCATCCGGAGAGGCGCTCGCGCATCTCTTGCCAGACAGCGAAAATCATAATGCAGAGAGCCCCGTCTGAGTGTAGCCTGCTTTACATATTGTCTGCTTCCTACGCTACACAGGCCCGCGCCGGACCACTTGCCGGAGGGGACAGAATGGCGTTACACTGCTTCCCACGCGCTGCGGCCCGGACTCTGCGGGCCGGTAATCGGCGCCAGAAAGGTTCGCCTCTGCCCGTTGTACCGGTACGACCCACCGGCAATCAAAAAACAAAGGCGTGACGATCATGGAACTTGGTGCCTTTTCGCTCAGCCTCGCTGTAAAAGATCTCGCCGCCTCGCGCGCTTTCTACGAGAAGCTAGGGTTCGAGGCCTTCGGCGGCGACCCCTCAGAGAACTGGTTGATCCTGAAAAACGGAGACGTCGTCATTGGCCTGTTCCAGGGAATGTTCGAAAAGAACATGCTCACCTTTTCCCCTGGATGGGACAGCAACGCTCAGACACTCGAATCCTTCACCGACGTGCGCGAGATCCAGCGCCGCCTCAAAGAACAGGGCGTCACCTTTGAGACGGAGGCCGACGAGAATACGACAGGGCCGGCCCACTTCATCATCGTCGACCCCGACGGAAACCCCATTCTCTTCGACACAGTACGTTTGAGCCATCGCGGAAGCGATAGCGGCGCGCTGTGGGCCCTCTCTCGCCAGGGCCCACCCGCCTTCCTCTATCTCCAGCCACCTGCCCACCTGACCAGCCCAAAACTGGTCTCCCGGCCCATTCCCTTTCGGCCTGCAGACCGGTTTGTCTCCCCCTGCCCCCTGCTACCCTGTAGCTGTCAACCAGAACGAGGTGAACCCAATGAACGAAATCGTCCTGCAAACCTTTGACCTGGCCAAACAGTACGGCCCCGTCCGCGCCGTCGCCGGCATCGACCTGCCCGTCTATCGCGGCGAGGTCTATGGCTTCCTCGGCCCGAACGGCGCCGGCAAGACGACGACCATCGGCATGGCCCTGGGCCTCATCCATCCGACGACGGGGCGTGTCGAGCTGTTTGGCCAGCCGGTCAGCCCGGCCCACGTTACCCCCCTGCGGCGAGTCGGCGCCCTCGTAGGCGCGCCCAGCTATGTGCCGTACTTCTCAGCCCGCCGTAACCTGCAGCTCGTCGCCCGCCTCTACCCGGACGTGGGCGCCGCCCGCATCGACGAGGTGCTGGAGATGGTTGGTCTGGCGCAGGCCGCCAACCGGCCGGTCAGGGGCTATTCGATGGGCATGAAACAGCGCCTTGGCCTGGCTGCCGCCCTGCTCCACAAACCGGAGCTGATCATCCTCGACGAGCCGACCAATGGCCTCGATCCGGCCGGCATGCGCGAGGTGCGCGACCTGTTGCGCAGTCTGGCCGGTGGCGGCACGACCATCTTCCTCAGCAGCCACCTTCTGCACGAGGTCGAGCAGACCTGTGACCGTGTCGCCGTGCTCAAGCAGGGACAGATCGTCGCCCAGGGACGCGTGAGCGAGCTGCTGGGGCAGCGGCAGGTTGTGCGCGTGCGTGTGCCTTTGCCCACCGTGGCCCGCGAAGCACTGCTGCAGAGCGGCGTCCCTGCCGACCAGATCCGCACCAATGGCAGCTACGTGGAAGTGACCGGGCTGCCGGGCGAACAGATCGTCGAGCGCCTCGCGGCGCACGCCATTTACCCCGGCGAAGTGATTGCCCAGGGCACAGACCTGGAAGAGACCTTCCTAGAGCTGACCCGCGAAGCCGTCTAATCTGTCTCCGGGCAGCCAGTAGATAGAATCAAGGAGTGAACCCATGTTCATGCGGACCTTTTCCATCGAACAGACCAAGCTAATGCGCCGCGCCCTGCCCTGGATCTTGCTTTCCGTGCTCGCGGGAGCCACGCTGCTGATAACCGGTATCAACTACCTGGTCATGAACAACAGCCTGGGCAGCAACCTCGGTACAGAGATGACCGCCGAAGTGCGGCGGCAGGTCACCTGGCCCGATGGCCTGTTCAGCGCCATTAGCATTGCCGGCGGCTCGGCCCTGGGTGGCCTACTCGTCGTCATCCTCAGCGGCACGACGATGGCCCAGGAATATACCTGGCGCACCCTGCAGCAGTGGCTGGGGCGCGGCGTTCCCCGCCCGGTCTTCCTGGCAGCCAAGTTTGCCGCCCTCCTGCTGCCCATCTTGCTCATGGTGCTCGTCCCGCTGCTCGTCGGCGGCCTGCTCACCGGGCTCATCACCATCGGCGTCGAGGGCCGCCTCGGCGCGGGTGATGTCGCCTGGAGCAGCCTGGCTCTGCGTACCCTGGCGACTGCCTACTCCCTGCTGCCCTACGCTGCGCTGACCTTCCTGATCGCTGTGGCCACGCGCTCGACCGTCGCCGCCGTGGGCATCGGCGTTGCCTACGCCCTGCTGGTCGAAGGGCTTGTCCTGCAGCTCGCCTCTTTCTTCAGCGAGAGCCTGGCCCGCCTCAGCCTCTACCTGCCGGCCGGGTTAGCCCAGAGCCTGCTGCAGAGCGAGCGGCTGGTGCAGGTCTCGGTGGACGGACGGCCCATCACCGGCGGCGCAGAGCTGCTCTCGCCGGCCGTCGCCGTCGCCGGCATCGCCGTGTACACCGTGCTCTTTCTGGCGGCAGCCATCGCCATCTTCCGCCGCCAGGACCTGAACGAGTAGTCCGGGCCTGTCCCGGCGTTGCTTCAGGCTTCCGTCGTGACAGGCTGCGGCTGCAGCCGTAGGGCCAGCCGCGCCACAAACGGCGTCAGCAGCATCGTCAGCAGCCCCACCGAGATGACCAGGGAGTAGAGGTCGTCCGTGATCGCCCCGCCGTCCAGCGCGAGGCGGGCCAGGACAAAAGACAGCTCGCTCAGCTGAAAGAGCGTGACGCCAACCGTCAGCGCGTCGCCACGGTCGTGGCCGAAGAGGCGCATGATCCCGGCAAAGATCGCCATCTTGCCCGCGCTGACGACCAGCACCAGGAGCACGATCAGGAGGATATGCCGGCCGAGGTATGGCAGATCAAGCAGCAGGCCGGCAGAGACAAAAAAGAGGACGCCGAAGAGGTCGCGCATGGAGAGCAGCGCCCGCAGCGCGCGAGAACCCTGTTCGGTCACACTTAACAGCAGGCCGATGACAAAGGCGACCTCGACGAAGGTCAGTCCGTACAGGTAGGTTCCGGCTATGACCACAGCAGCGCTGGCAAAGACGACGAGGCCGGGCAGATCCTCGCTATTCAGCCGGCCAAGCGCCGCAAACAGCGGGGGCAGGATGCGGATGCCGAGAAAGAGCAGAACGGCCAGAAAGACGGCGCCTTCCAGCGCGGCGATGACGGCGCTGGAAAGATCGAGCGTCCCGGCCTGTATCTGCCGCGAGAGAAAGACAAACGGAATGATCGCCAGATTCTGCACGATCAAAATGCCGCGAACGACGCGGGCGACTGGCGTACCGGTCAGCTCCAGCGCGTTGAACGTCTGCAGGGCGATGATCGGGCTGGAAAGGGCAATCAGGGAAGCGAACCAGAACGCGTCGTCGCGCTGCCAGCCCAGGATCAGCCCGAGGAGCAGGCCGAGAAGCACCGTCAGGAGAAGCTGCAGCGGCGTTCCCAGGAGCACGCCCTTCGACGCCGGGCGCAGGGTGGCCAGCGAAAACTCGACGCCCAGAACAAAGAGCAGGAGGCTGACGCCCACCTCCGAAAGGTGCTTCGCGTCGATCAGGTCCGTGACTGTAATGCCGCCCGTATAGGGGCCGAGCGCGATACCGGCGAGCACAAAACCGAGGATAATCGGCTGGCGGAGGCGATGGGCCAGCGCTCCACCCACCATCGCGGCGACGAGGATGATCAGCAGGGTGGGAACAAGGCCGATCTCCACCTATACGTCCTCAAGCGGTCTGCGCTGGACAGGGGCCGGCGCCGTTTCCGTCGCGGTTTCCACCTCTTGCGCGTCTTCGTCAGGTTGGGGCAGATCCAGTATCTCCCGCACGCGCAGCAACGACTGATCGTTCGCGAGAACGAGAATCGTATCTCCCGGCTTCAACACCGTGTTTCCGGTTGGCACCATGAACTCCTCGCCCCGGCCGACCAGGACAAACAGCGCGCCCGGCGGCAGGCCCAGATCGACGATCCGCTTGCCGGCCGCGTGGGAATCCGGCAGGATGTCCAGCTCCACCAGATCCCCCTGGATCCCCCCGGTCGGCTCAAACTCCAGAGGCAGCCGCGGCCTGGCGCGCAGCGGCTGGTCCACCCCCAGCAAGCGGGCCACCAGGGGGATAGAAGTACCCTGGATCAGCACGGAGGTGAAGACGATGAAGAAGACGAGGTTGAAGATGGTAACGTTTGCCGGGATCTCTTCCAGCAGCGGGAAGGTCGCCAGGATAATGGGCACGGCGCCACGCAAACCAACCCAACCGACCATGGCCTTGGCGCGCAGCTCGAGCCGGATAGGCAACAGCGTGAGAAAAACGCTGATCGGCCGGGCGATGAGGATCAGGAACGCCGACAGCAGCAGCCCCTGGCCGGCCACTGCCAGAACGTGCGAGGGAAAGACCAGCAACCCCAGGGCCGTGAACATGGCGATTTGCATCAACCAGGCCACGCCGTCGTGAAAGCGCAGCAGCGTGCGCTTGTGGATGAAGACGCTGTTGGCGATGACGAGGCCGCCCAGATAGACCGCCAGGAAACCATTCCCGCCAATCAGATTCGCGGCGCTATAGATGATCAGCGCGGCGGCAATGGTGACCACCGGGTAAAGCCCATCGTAGTCCAGGTTAATCCGGTTCAGCACGAACACAGTCAACCGGCCAAAACCGTAGCCCAGCAGCCCGCCCAACACCATCTGCTGAATAAACATCGGGATCAGATCGACTACCGAAGCATCGGGCAGCGTCAGCAGGCTGATGAGCGCCGTCGTCAGAAACACGGCCATCGGATCGTTCGTGCCCGACTCCAGCTCGACGAGCGATTTAAGCTGCCCGCGCAGGCTCACTCCTTTGCTGCGCATGATCGCAAAGACCGCGGCAGCGTCGGTCGAGGAGACAATCGAGCCGAGCAGCAGCCCTTCAAGCAGGTTAAAGCCCAGCACTGCGGTGGCAAACAGGCCGACCAGCACGGCGGTCAGGGCCACGCCAATGGTCGCCAGCATTAAGGCGCTTCCCAATACCGGCCGGACCGACGCCCAGTTCGTGTCCATCCCGCCTGAGAACAGAATGTAGATGAGGGCGACAACGCCCAACGATTGGGCAATAGCCGGGTCGTCAAAGTGGATGCCGCCGGGGCCCTCGGAGCCGGCCAGCATGCCAATGACGACGAAGACGAGCAGCGCCGGCACCCCCAGGCGCCCCGTCGCTTTGCTGGCCACGACACTGGCCAGAAGAAGAATGCCTCCAATCAGAAGAATTTGATTCAGTTCCACAGGCCTCTCGCAGAGAACTGGGCCTTGTTCCAGGCACAGCCCCGTCATCTCTAGCTTTGTCCCCCGCCTGGCTAGACCTACCTAGTATAAACGCCAAAACAGCGTGAGGCACACGGGATTTGTCCCCACCGAAGGCCAAGCGCCTATTGGAGCGCGCCTGCCAGAATGGCAAGCAAGCATCCCAGCCCGCAACGCCGCACCGGCGGGATGCTCGCCTTCGGCCAGGTGGTCTCCCTCACCATATCCAGAAACCGGCGATCCCCATCCGCCGGTGAGGGGATGGCCTTACACGATATTCTCGGCAAAATCGGCGATAAACGCCTCGGGAATACGCACCGGCCGGCCCGACTCCGGGTCCACCCAGGCCCATAGCGCCCGCGCCCGGGCCAACAGTGCGCCATCGGTCACCCGCCGCACCGAGAAGTGGCGCACGGCGCTTGCCCGGCGCACGTCGCTGATCCACGTCGCCAGCTCCAGCTCCTCGTCCAGATAGGCCGGCGCCAGATACTCGATGCGATAGCGCCGGGCGACGATGGCGAAGCCGCCCTCTTCCAGCATCCGCTTCATCGTCCAACCCCGGCCACGCGCGTCGCCAATGGCGCAGTCCTCGAGGTAGTTGAGGTAGCGGGCGTTGTTGACGTGTCCGGCCGGGTCCAGGTCGCTCCACGAGACGCGCCGCATCTGGCGGAAAAGGCCGGGCGGCGGCGGGGGTGGCTCCGGGAATGGCTCGCGCGGCGGGACGTCGGGGCGCGGACCGTCCGGCAGGAAGGCAGCGACCATATCGCCGGGGACTGACGCCGGGCGCCGGCTCTCCCGGTCGATGAAGACCCAGTCTGTGCTCCCTTCCGCTACCACGGTGCCGTCGTCTGCACGCCGCAGCTCATAGCCCCGCCGGCTGCGCACTCGCCGGAAGTCGAGCACCCAGGTGCGGATGGCGACGGTGTCGCCGTAGCGCAGCGGCGCAAGATAGGCAATTTCCGTATCGCGCACAAACCAGGCGCGGTTCATCTCCCAGTAGCGCTGCATTGGATAGCCCACCGCCGCCGACGCCGCAAAGGCCGCCTCCAGCATATAGCGCAGGTAGCTGGCGTGGTTGACGTGCCCGTACGGGTCGCAGTCGTCGTAGCGAATGGGCAGGGAAAGCGAGAAATCCATACGCCTTAGTCTGAAGCGCTTGGCGTCGAGCCTTCAGCCAGCGTCCCTTGACTGGCGACCATCCATTTTCCAATGACCATTACCCTCCCACCTCGGCTCCTTCACCCAAACGGCCAGCAGCACCAGACCGCTGAGGCCGGCGGCAGCGCTGAGCGCGAAGAGCAACCTGTAGCCCATACCGCCGCCCAGCCCGATCCGCGCCAGCACACCGCCCAGCAACGGCGCCGTGAACCCCGCGACGCCGACGATGCTGTTCGCCAGGCCCGTGTAGGTAGGCCGGCGCGCCGGCGGGCTGAACTCCAGCACCACCAGAATCCCGCTGACCATCATGGAGCCGTAGGCGAAGCCGAGCAGAGCAAATACCCCATAGTACCAGGCCGCCTCCGGGGCCAGCCAGGCGAGGAGATAGGCCAGCGTGCCGGAGACCGCGCCGATCTTCAGAGAGAGCAGATGGCCGTATCGGTCGGCCAGGAAGCCGAGGATCAGGGTGCCGGCCGTCTGGCCCAGCAGCATCACGCCCGTATACTGGCCGACGACGGCATCGGCGACGCCAAAGCGGCGCAGCGCCGCCACCGTGAGGAAACCCTGGCCCATCCCGGCAAAGGCGATAAGCAGCCGGGCCACAAGGAAGCGCCGGAAGTTGTGGTCCTGGCCCATGATACGCCGCAGGTCCGTCCAGAAGTTGAAGCCATCTTTAGACAGCGGCTCTGGCGGCTGCACCGGCTCGCGCGTCAGGGCAAGGAACACCCAGCTTAGCGTCACGCCGACGGCGGCAATGGTAAAAGTGTAGACGAAGCTGGTGGGAAAGGGGAAGGTGGCCAGGAGCCAGCTACTCAACGCCGCGCCCGCCGCGCCCATCCCCGTGCCGATAAAGGTGGTCAGCCCCAGAAAGCGCCCCCGCTTTTCCACCGGGAAGCAGCGGGCAATCAGGTCCTGCCAGGCCGTGGCAATCACGCCCGCGCCGATCGAATGCCAGGCATAGGCCAGGATCAGCAGGGCCAGGGCCAGCCCGGCTGTTTCACGTGCAACAATCGCCGCGACGATCAGCAGCCACATCGGCAGCCGCTCCGCGAAAAAGCCCAGGTTGACCGCGACCGGCTTCTTGCGTGACAGCCGCTCCACGCTGCTGGCGGTGAAGAGCTGTGGCAGATACCAGCCCCCCTGCCCCAGCACGGCAATCGCCGCCAGAGGCCACGTCGCGTCCGACAGCTTGCTGATGAACAGGGGCAGGATCGTGCTGGCGCTGGCAAAGCTCGTCCCGAACCAGAAGGCAGCGCCGTCGAGCAGGTTCACCGTGAAGTTCCAGCGGTAATCGCGGTCGCGCTGTGCTTCGACCTCCGCGTCGGTGACGCGATCGGCCGGCAGGTCGGCCCGGACCAGTCGGCGCAGCAGTCGCCAGGTCCACGTGTGGCGCATCATGGCCCGGTCTCCAGCACCATGTCGCCCAGTGGGCGCCGGCGAGTGCGTAACTGGAAGAGCAGCCAGACCACCGCCGCCACTAGGCCCACGCCGGCCGCGCTGGCCGTCACCTGGCGGATCGTCCAGCCCAGCGAGTCCTGCGCTACACCGGCCCAGGTAATGCTCAACGATTGTGCCAGGGTGAGCACGGCGAACTCAAAGGCGAAGACCCGCCCGCGCATCCGGTCGGGCACGACCATCTGCAGGATTGACGAGCTGAAGACCCACAGCGTACCCGAGCCGACCGTGCGCACCAGCGTGCCGACGCCGAACCAGGCCAGGCTGGGCGCCATTGCCAGGATCAGAATACCCGCCGTCAGCGCCCAGAAGCTGGCGACAATCGCCCAGCGCATCCGCTCCGTCGCGTCGCCCAGCCAGCGCCGGAGCAGCAGCGGTCCAAAGCCGGTGCCGATCCCGCTGACCGTGTAGATCAGCCCCAGGACCAGCGCGCTCCCCCCGACGGCGCGCAGGCCGACCGCCAGGCGGTCAACGACAAGGACGTCCTCGGCGTAGTCGATCTCCAGGACGTTGATTGCCCCGTACACCAGGGAGCCGCTCGTCTTGATCAGGGCCAGGACCAGGATATACGGCTCGCCGCGCAGATAGCGGAGTCCATCGACAAAGTCGAGCCAGCCGCCCCGGCTCGTCGCCGCCCGCGCCTCCTGCAGGCCGGCCGGCAGGACGATTCGGGACATCAGCCAGCCGGCAACCAGAAAGGTGGCAGCATCCATGACGAAGGCGGCGGAACGGCCGAACAGCCCCGTGGCGACGCCGCCCAGGAGCGAGCCCACTGCCAGCATCGTACTCCAGGTGAAGGAGTTGAGCGCGTTGGCCGTGACAAGCTCGTCGCGCCGGACGATGTTCGCCAGCATGGCCGTGCCGGTCGGCGTGTATATCGCGCTCAGCGAAAACTGCAGCGCCGTCAGTAGGTAAAAGAGCCAGACATGGCCGGCATCGCGCACGAGCAGAAAGCCGAGCACCGTACAGGCACGCAGCATGTCGCTGGCGACCATCAGCGTGCGCCGGTTGAAGCGGTCGGCAAGCACGCCGGCGAGAGGGCTGAAAAGAAACAGGGGGACGAAGCGGACCAGAAAGAGCAGGCTGACGGCAGAACCGCTCGACGTCAGCTCCTGGATAAGGGAGGCTGAGGCGATGAGGTTGAACCAGTCGCCGATCTGGCTGCTTATGGCGCTGAACCAGAGATAGCGGTAATTCCGGTTGCCGCGGAGGAGGGCAATGTAGGTATTCATAGGCTATAATCGCGGGCCCCAGAGCAGCCCGCAAGAGGAGAATTATGCCACGGCACCCCCTGCCCTACCACTGGTCAATCGGCCAGTCTCCGCACGGCAGAAGGGCGCGCCGCCCTGCCCGCCGCGCCCTCTCAGCCGCTCTTTAGTAGGTGGGCTATCTTTCTGTATCCGTGCGGAGTAACGCTTCGTACGGTGCAACCGCCATCAGCTCGGCAGCGGCGGCGGCGAGGTCGTTGTCGAGCGTGACCAGCGCGTCGCCCTGCAGCTTCGTCAGGGCCACGTATTCGGCGTCCATCGTGTCGGGCCACCCCAGCCGGTCCGCTACGCTCCAGGCGACCTGCTGCAGGACACGATCCCCAAGCAAGCGGATGCGTAAGCCCCGCACATAACTGAGATGTTGTTCGGCTTCTTCTCTCGTCATGTTGCCTTCATGAACCAGGCGATAGAGCCGCGCAAGCAGCTGGGAGCGCAGCAGTGTCGGCGCCAGCAGTTGATGCTCTGGGGGCAAAACAGCACGCTCTTTGGCAAGACGCAGCGCCACCTCTGGGAAGATTACATATTTCGCCATCGTATCCTCGTTCGGGTCTTGAACTCGTCTGTCGTGCAGGCCGGCGTAGTCGCCGTCTCCCTGGGCGCGCCGTGCCTCGCTGCAAGCTTAGCACGTTCGCAGGTTCCTGCAGGCCAGGCTCTGGACCAACGCCCGACTTGTTCACCGCATGACCCTCGCCTTCCCGCCGGGTGTAGCATCCGTCGTATCTTGCGCACTATACGAAGGTGCCATTACCTGCCCCCATAGCCGGCCGTGTGGATATTTTATGTTAGATACTCATAATTAAAGGCGCTGCTTTTCCTCGCTTATCCCCTGCTCCAGCCCCCCTACTCGAGAAACCTCTCTTATGAACGATTGTTCGTTGTATTGTTCAATATATGAGCCACGTTTTTGACGTCTATTGCCCTTATCTGTTTGGTTGTCAGGGAGGCGAAAGTCGTTAAAATGTTTGATATTACCCGCGAGGGATCCGGTTGCGGGCCGGCGACGCGTCAGACCGCTGACTACAGCCTTTCGTGAAGGCCGTGCCGGCCCAGGCTGAGTCGCCATGAGCCCCTACCCCGGCCGGAGGCGCGCAGCGAGCGAGAACAGGTAAGCAATGGTAGAAGCAGACGGCGTAGCTCTGGAGCCCCTGGAACAGCGACAGGTTCTCTTTTACGACGACGAGGTGACCGCGGTGCTTGTCGAGGTTGGGGGGCGGCGCGAGGTCTTCGTGCCCTTGCGCCCCCTGGTGGACAACCTCGGCCTCGCCTGGTCGGGCCAGTACGAACGGCTGCGTCGCGATCCTGTACTCAGCAGCGAGATACGTTCCGTTCGTGTTACGCGAACAGAAGCAGCGCGTTCGGACCAGGGGGGCACGGTTGAGGTTAGCCGCGAGATGGTTTGCCTGCCGCTCGACTACCTCAACGGCTGGCTCTTCGGTATCAACGCCGCCCGCGTCAAGGACGAGATTCGCGAGCGCCTGATCCGCTACCAGCGCGACTGCTATCGCGTCCTGCACGAGGCGTTTGTAGAGGGCCGGCTGAGCGCCGACCCCGAGTTTGCCGACCTTCTGACCTCGGATTCGCCCGCTGCCCAGGCCTACCGCATCGCTGCCGCCATGATGCGCCTTGCTCGCCAGCAGCTCGTGCTGGAAACGCAGGTCGAGTCGCAGGGCCGGCAGCTTGCCGACCACGAGCGCCGGCTGGAGGAGGTCGAGGCCACGCTGGGAGATCCCGGTCGGCACATCACCCCGGATCAGGCCAGCCAGATCAGTCAGGCGGTGAAGGCCGTCGCCATGGCCCTGAGCAAGAAGAGCGGTCGCAACGAATATGGTGGCGTCTATGGCGAGTTTTACCGGCGCTTTGGCATCACGAGCTATAAGCTGCTGCCGGCCCGCCGCTTCGAGGAGGCCATGGGCTTTCTGGCAGAGTGGCACCAGAGCCTGGAAGGGACGGTGCCGTTTTAGGGAGGCGCAGTGACCCGCATCATCGCCATTGCCAACCAGAAAGGGGGAACGGGTAAGACGACGACGGCGATCAACCTCGCCGGCGGGCTGGCGCGCACGGGCAGGCGCGTCTTGCTCGTCGACGCCGACCCGCAGGCCAACGCGACCGCCGTATTCCTGGGCGTGCCTGCCGCCGCCGGCCCCCGCGAGTCGGCCCGGCCGACGCTGTACGAGGTTCTTCTGGGCGGGATGCCGGCTGCGGAGGCGGTCATCACTACCCGGCTGGGTGCAGATGACGATGCCCCAACCCTCGACGTGCTACCCAGTCACCTTGACCTGGCCTCGGCCGAGCTGGAGCTGGTCAACGCCTTCGAGCGCGAAAGACAGCTCCGGCAGAAGCTGGCGCCGCTGGTGGATAACTACGACTTTGTGATTATCGACTGCCCGCCGAGCCTGGGCCTACTGACGGTCAATGCGCTGATGGCGGCGACGGAAGTACTCATTCCCGTCGATCCGGGCCTCTTCCCGCTGATCGGGCTGAATCTACTGCAGAAGACGATCACCATGGTCCAGCAGGCAAATCCGGGTCTGAAGATGGCCGGTGTGGTGCCGACGCTGCTCGACCGCACCGCGCTGGCGCGGGATACACAGATCGAGCTGCAGCAGGCGTTTGGGACGCGGCTCTTGCCCGCTATCCCGCGGCGGGTGGCCATCGGCGAAGCCCACGCCGCCGGCAAAGATATTTTCGCCTATGACGGCAACAGCGACGGCGCCGAAGCTTATGCCGCGCTGCTGAAGGAGATACTCAACCGTGGCTAAGAAAAAGACAGGGCTGAGCAGCACGCTCTTTCGCGGCATCGATCCTTACGCGCAGGATGAGGAACAGCCTGCCGGAGATGTCGAGCGCCTTCCGGTGACGGCGATTCGCCCGGACCCGGGCCAGCCGCGACGCTTGCTGCCTGCGTTTCTGGCGGAAGGAGTGGCGACTGGGCGGCTCTCGCCGGTGGAGGCGATGCGGCGCTGGCTGGAGAGCGGCGAGCTGCCGGCCGCGTTGGAGGCGCTACAGCAGCTGGCCGGCAGCATCGAGCGCCACGGGCTGATCAACCCGATCTCGGTGCGCCGGCCGCGTGAGGGAGAAGCGCTACCGGATGGGGTGCGCTACTTGATCGTCACGGGCGAGCGGCGCTACTGGGCGCACGTGTTGCTGGCGGTGAGCGGGCGGCGCGTCGGTCAGGGGGAGACGGGCCATGATCCGGAGATGATCCGCGCCGCCGTGGTCGATGGCGGGATCAGCGTGCGCGCCCACCAGCTTATCGAAAACATCATGCGCGAGGACATTAACGCCGTGGAGAAGGCGCGAGGGCTGTGGGCGCTGCGCTACGAGATATCGGGCCTCAGCGGAGAGTGGGTGAACGATAGTTCACCATCACAGGAAGATGACGAGGTGAACGATAGTTCACCCGTCCCCCGCGAGCTGGTGCCCTGGAACCGCGTCTCCGAAGAGCTGGGCATCAGCAAGCGCTACCGCATCTTCCTCACCCAGGTACTCACCCTCAGCCCGGAAGCACAGGCCATCGTGCAGGAGCATGGGCTGGCCGAGACGACGATCCGGCCCATCGTCCAGAAGCTGCGCGACGAACCGGAACTGCAGCTTGCCGCGCTACAGCAGCTCGTCGCCTGGCAGATGGACAACGAGGCATTCGATGGGCAGCGGCGCTCCATCACCCGCGGCGTGGAAGAGCTGGTCGAGCGCCTTCTCCAGCAGAAAGAGCGGCCCGCAACAACGCCGGACGTCCAGCAGGCCGCCGCGGCCCTCGACGCCGAAGCGCAGACCCGCCGCTTCCGCCGGCGCATCCGTGGCGCCATCCGCTTCCTGCACGGCTTGCCCCGGCCGGAACGGGCCTTATTGGCCCGCGACCTCGCCCTCGACACCAACTATGCCGACGTCGTCGACGACATGCACGCGCTGCGCGACCAGATCGACGAGCTGCTACAGCGCGTTGACGAATACCGCGCCGAAGAGCACAGCGCGTGAAGTCCACGAGCCGGCTAAAGCAGGCCTGATTCCACAGCCCGCTGCCGCTCCGCTCCACGCCCTGCCTCTCAGTCGCGAAATTTCGCCCCTCTTGCCCTTCTTCTTGCCGAACAGCCACAACTTGACATATCAAGCGAACAACGCCTCCACGGCCCAATTTATGCCCCATTTTTGATTTTCATGAAATGCATATCTGCGTTGGGGTGGGGAGGCCCGTAATTATCTCGCCGCCATGACCCGGCAGTACACTCGCGCTCCACAAAAATCACAGGCCATCACCCCAATCACATAGATCACAGCTCAAGCTCCTTGACATCCGGCCAGACCCCGCTATAATCACGCTACCCCTCCCCCTAGGGGAGGGGGTGACGCTTACCTAACGTGACAGGTGAACGCATATGATGGACGAAAAAACACGGACCGACATAAGCAGGCGACTGGCCAGCGCCGCCGGCCACCTCAAAGGCATCCAGCGCATGGTGGACGACGACGCCTACTGCATCGACGTTATCCAGCAGATCGAAGCCGTCCAGTCGGCGCTGCACAAAGTCAGCACGATGGTGCTCGACAACCACCTGCACACCTGTGTCACGGCCGCCATTCGCGGCGACGACCCTGACGAGCGCGAGCAATTGCTCCGTGAAGTAACCAGCGTTTTTGCCCTGTCGGCCAGACGCTAACTGCATTTTCTGAGGAGGATTTCCATGCAAAGCAAGACGTTCGTTGTTCCCGCCATTCACTGCAACCACTGTACCCACACCATCAAGATGGAAGTCGGCGACATCGAGGGCGTTGAGAGTGTCGACGCCGACGCCAACAGCCGCCGCGTGACGGTCACCTGGGACGATCCCGCAACCTGGGACGAAATCAAGAGCTTGCTGGAAGAGATCAACTACCCGCCGGCCGAGCCGCTGCAGATCAGCTAACCGGGTAATCAGAGGAGCCGGCGGGCAATGCGTGCCGGCCGGCTCGACGGGTTACGGAGTGCCATGAGCAAAGAGAAACAACTGACGCTGCCGGTCACCGGCATGACCTGCGCCAACTGTGTGGCCACGGTCGAGCGCAACACGCGCAAAGTGCCGGGCGTCAGCGAGGCTACGGTCAACTTTGCCAGCGAAAAGGTAACGCTGACCTACGACCCAACCGTCCTCAAGAATCCGCAGGAGGTCGTCGCCCGCATCCGGCGCGCCGGTTATGACGTGCCCACGGCAACCGTCGAGCTGGCGATCACCGGCATGACCTGCGCCAACTGCGTGGGCAACGTCGAGCGGGCGCTGAAGAAAGTGGACGGAGTCATCGAGGCGAACGTCAACCTGGCGAACGAGAAGGCCTACGTGACCCTCGCCGCCGGCACGGCGACCCAACCGGATCTGGTTGCGGCGGTGCGCCGGGCCGGCTACGACGTCGTCGAAGTCGAGGGTGAGGACGATCTGGAAGACGCCGAGGCTGCTGCACGCGAGGCTGAAATCCGCCACCAGTGGAAGCGGCTGATCGTCGGCGCCATCTTCACCCTGCCGCTCTTCGCCATGAGCATGGCCCGCGACTTTGAGCTGCTAGGCCACTGGGCGCACGACGCCTGGGTGAACTGGCTTTTCCTGTTGCTGGCGACGCCAGTGCAGTTCTACGTAGGCTGGGACTACTACGTGGGCGGCGCCAAGAGCCTGCGCAACGGCAGCGCCAACATGGACGTGCTCGTGGCTATGGGCAGTAGCGTCGCCTACCTCTACAGCGTCGCCGTGCTCATCGCCAAAACGTTGGGCTCCACCGCTCTGGGCGAACACGTCTACTTCGAGACCTCGGCGATGATCATCACGCTCATCGTCCTCGGCAAGCTGCTGGAAGCGCGGGCCAAGGGGCGCACGAGCGAGGCCATCAAGAAGCTGATCGGGTTGAGCCCCCGGACGGCGCGGGTCGAGCGGGACGGCAAAGAACTGGACGTGCCCATCGCCGAAGTTGTCCGCGGCGACGTGATCGTCGTCCGGCCGGGCGAGAAGATTCCCGTGGACGGCGTCGTACTCAGCGGCCGTTCCACTGTGGACGAGAGCATGATCACCGGCGAGAGCCTGCCGGTGGCTAAGGCAGAGGGGGACGCGCTGATCGGCGCGACGATTAACCGGCAGGGTCTCTTGCGCATGGAGGCGACGCGCGTCGGCCGGGAGACGGCGCTGGCGCAGATCATCCGCCTCGTGGAACAGGCGCAGGGCAGCCGGGCGCCTATCCAGCGGCTGGCCGATCAGGTAGCCGCATACTTCGTGCCCGCCGTGATCGCTATTGCCCTGCTGACCTTCGCCATCTGGCTGCTCAGCGGCGCAGGCTTCACCCCGGCCCTCATCCGCCTCACGGCCGTGCTGGTCATCGCCTGCCCCTGCGCGATGGGCCTCGCCACGCCGACCAGCATCATGGTCGGGGTAGGGAAGGGGGCCGAAAAAGGCATTCTCTTCAAGAACAGCGCCGCGCTGGAACAGGCCCACCGGCTGACCGCCATCGTGCTGGACAAGACGGGCACGATCACGCGGGGCGAGCCGGCAGTGACGGATGTCGTGGTCGGCGAGCAGGCCAATGGAATGGGGCCGGAACGGCTGCTGCAGCTTGCCGCAAGCGCTGAACGAGGTTCTGAACACCCGCTCGGTGAAGCGATCGTGCGCGCCGCACAGGAGAAAAACCTGCCCCTGAGCGTGCCGGAGACCTTCGAAAGCATCACCGGGCACGGCATCGTCGCTACGGTCGAGGGGCGGCGCGTTTTGCTGGGCAATCGCCGGCTGATGGCCCGCGAGCAGGTGCCGTTGAACGGGCTGGAAGCGCGCGCCGACGAGCTGCAGGCCGGCGCCCGCACGACGATGTGGCTGGCGGTGGACGGGCAGGCCAGCGGCCTGATTGGCGTCGCCGACACGATCAAAGAGGGTTCGTGCGAGGCGGTCCGCCAGCTCCACGAGATGGGCCTAACGGTGGTGATGATGACCGGCGATAACGAAGAAACGGCGCAGGCCATCGCCCGTGAAGCAGGCATCGACCGCGTCTTTGCCGAGGTGCTGCCGGGCGACAAGGCCGAATACGTTTCGCGGCTGCAGGCGGAAGGCTTCGTCGTCGGCATGGTCGGCGACGGCATCAACGACGCCCCGGCGCTGGCCCAGGCTGACGTGGGCATGGCTATCGGCACCGGCACCGACGTAGCCATGGAAACGGCCGACGTGACGCTGATGCGCGGCGACCTGCGCGCCGTCGCCCAGGCGATCTTCCTGTCGCGGGCGACGATGCGCAACATCAAGCAAAATCTGGCCTGGGCCTTTGGCTACAACGTCGCCCTGATCCCCATCGCGGCAGGCATCCTCGCCCCGTTCGACTGGGCGCCGAACTTCCTGCGCCAGCTCCACCCGATTCTGGCGGCGGGCGCCATGGCCTTCTCCAGTATCAGCGTCGTCTCCAACGCCCTGCGCCTGCGCCGGGTCCGGCTCTGATTGCATAAAGCGCTCTTCTGGGGCAAACTCCAGGGTACTCACCCGGCTGTCTGGGCGAGTGCCCTGTTTATTTTCCGCAACCAGCGGAGGACGCCATGGATCCTGAATGGATCACCATACTCCGCTCCTTCAGTTGGAGCAGCGCCGGCCAGGTCACGCTCGCTGCTCTTCTGGGGGGCATCATCGGCATCGAGCGCGAGTGGCGCGGGCGTCCGGCGGGCTTCCGCACGAACATCCTCATCTCGCTCGGCTCCTGCCTGTTTACTATCCTGAGCATCGAGGGCTTCCCGGTGAAGGGCAACGCGCAGGACACGGCGCGCATCGCCGCTCAGGTCGTCAGCGGCGTCGGCTTCCTGGGGGCCGGCGCTCTCCTGCAGACGCGCAACAAGACCAAGGGCATGACGACCGCGGCGACCATCTGGCTGGTCGCCGCAATCGGCATGGCCGTGGGCGTGCGCGCCTACTTCCTGGCGATCTTCACCACCCTGCTCACCACGGCCGTGCTGCAGCTCCTGCTGCCGGTCAGCAAGCTGGTCGAGGAAGAGGCCAAAATGCGCAAGCGCCGCGCCCATCATGACGACGACGAACATGGATTCACGAGCAAACATGATGACTGAGCCAGAGATCACTATCCGGCAGTACCAGGAAATCGTGGACACGTGGGTGCAGACGGTCGGCGTGCGCTATTACACCGAGCTAACCAACACCGCCATCCTGATGGAAGAAGTTGGGGAAGTGGCCCGCATCATGGCCCGCCTCTATGGGGACCAGAGCTTCAAGCCGGGGGCCGAGCCGCCCGATCTGGCCGACGAGTTCGCCGACGTGCTCTTCGTGCTCGTCTGCCTGGCAAACCAGACGGGCGTGGACCTGACTCAGGCAATCCGGCGCAACCTGGAGAAGAAGACGATGCGCGACCGGGAGCGCCACCAGAGCAACGAAAAGCTGCGGCGACCGCCTTCCCAGGGCTAGACCCATCGCCCGGAGCGCGCCTGCCATGCTGGCAGCCCCCGGACTAAAGTCGCGTGCATCTCCGATTGCCGGGCGCTATACTAGGCTTCGTGGAAGGTTGGAGCACAGCCCGATTGCTTTGGCAGTCACGTTTCTGGCTGGCGTGGCCTGTGTGGGCACGCCGCCAATCCAATCTATCTTTCATACAGAGGTCTGTTCCATGGAGCGCATTGAATTTACCCGCAACTATAGTGATCTCAGCACAAACGAAGGTTTCCAGTTCGAGTTTTTCTGCGACCGCTGCGGCAGCGGCTATCGCACCCCCTTCCAGGCGTCGGTGATCGGCCGCGTGTCGGGCGTGCTGGATACGGCGTCGGGCCTGTTCGGCGGCATTCTCGGCAAGGCCGCCTATCTGGGCGAGCGCGCCCGTTCGGCCGGCTGGGAGCAGGCGCACGACAAAGCGTTCGCAGAAGCGGCCGAAGAGCTGAAGCCTACCTTCGCCCGCTGCCCCCGCTGCTCGAGCTGGGTCTGCCGCGACAGCTGCTGGAACGAGAAGCGCGGGCTGTGCAAGAACTGCGCGCCCGATCTCGGCGTGGAAATGTCGGCGGCCCAGGCCAGCCATTCGGTCCAGGAAATCTGGGCGCACGCGCGGATGGCCGAAGAGGACAAGAAGCTGTCCGAGGCCCACTGGAACGAGACGATCCGCGCCTCCTGCCCGAACTGCGAGGCGCCGCTGGCGACCAATGCCAAGTTCTGCCCCGAGTGCGGCGCGAGCCTGAAAGCGCCGGCCCACTGCACCGAATGTGGCGCCAAGCTGCAGCCGAACGCTAAATTCTGCGCGGAATGCGGCACGCCCGCCGGCCAGAGTGGCTGAGACCGGTTAATCCATAAAGCGGGTGCCGCGCATCTCCATGGGCAGAGAGAAGATGGCGATGGCGGCGAAGGCCAGCAAAAGCCAGAGGATTGCCCAGGGCAGCAGCGCCGTCCGGCTGGGCGGCGCTGCCGTTCGCCCGGCGCGGCGGTCGAGCGCGTAGAGGCTGCCCGCCAGCCCGAGCAGCGTGGCGATCACCTGCAGCGGCAGCAGCCAGGAGAAGGGCAGGATCGCGCTCAGCGTCCAATCCGGCCGGCCGGCGAGGGCGAGCCCGTGGTCCTGCAGGAAGGCGTGCATCACCGGAATAAGGGCCAGCGCGCCGGTGGCAAAGTGGAAGCCGTAATGGGCCAGCCAGATGGCGAAGGCGAGGGGCAGGGCGGTGGGCGCGTAGCGGCCGAAGTTGTGGCGCAATAGCTCGCGGCTGCCGGAGATAGCCCGGCTCAGGGCGGCTGCCCCCAACCCCGTCGCCGCCGGTAAGAGCAGATTAAGTGCGCCGAAGATGAGGACAAGGCGCAGGCCGATGGGCATCGCGCCCAGCCTCTCCAGCAGGTCGTAAAAGGGGGGCGCCATGCCAAAGGCGTTGCTCAGCGCGGCGAAGGCAAAGACCAGGGCGAGCAGGCCGAGGTCCCAGCGTAGCGGCCACGCGCCGGGATCGCTCAGCTCGGCCAGCGGAGAGCGCGGGACAAGGGCAACGTTCTCGTAGGGGCAGGCGCGGGCGCAATCCAGACAGAAGACGCAATCCATGTTGCTCGTCATCTGCGGCGGGAAGAGCAGCGTGCCGCAGCCCGGCACGGCGGCGCTGCCGTTAACGCACTCCTTGCCGGGGCAGGTGCGGCAGATGTCGCTATCCTGCACCGTGATCTGCATGGGGCTGATCGTACTGCTCAGGAAGTTGAAGCTGCCCAGAGGACAGACGTACTTACAGAAGGCGCTCTCCTCAAAAAGCGCTTCCAGGGCGAAGGCGGCGACGAAATACGCGACGGTCACCCAGGCGGTGAGCCAGGGGCTGGCCCAGAGGTCAAGCCACTCGTAGAGCAGCAGGAGGAGGGCAAAGGCGCCGATCGCGACCCACTTGTTGCGCAGACGCCGGGGCCAGCGCCAGCCGCGCAGGCTCAGCCGGTGGGCCAGCGAGCGCGGCAGGGCAAACGGACAGGCCATGCAGAAGAGGTTGCCGAACAGCAGCAGGACGAGGACGACGATGCCCCGGTAATGGAGCCAGACGGAGACCGTGGCAATGTTCTCCGGGGCCACCTGCGGGCCGGTGAAGCCGTCGTAGAGGACCAGCAGCGCCCACAAAAGCAGGGGGATTTGCAGCAGCAGCCGGCCGCGGGGCGCGCGTGCCAGCCGGCGGAGCACCGGCCAGCGCAGCAGGTTCGTCCGTGGCGCGGGCCGGCCCGCGGGCGACGGGGTCGAGATGTGCACGGCAGTTAGCCCGACTCAACGCTCAGCTCGAAGCGCTCGACGGCGGTGCTGCCGTCGGGCAGGGTCGCTTCGACGGTGACAATCCAGTCGCCGGGCATTGTCCACTCGAAGGGCAGCTCGTAGACGCCGGCCGGACCGCTGCTCGCCCCGGCCAGCACCGGGACCATGCCGGCGTGGTTCATATCCCCTTTCACGTTGAGCGCCGCATCTTCGATAGGATTGCCGTCTGCGTCCGCCAGGGTGATGATCAGGGTTGCATCCCCGACGACGGCCGGGTCGGGCTGCGTCGCCAGCGTGATGGCCACATCGCCGCCGGCGATCTGGTCGCTGGCGCGCGCGCAGCCGGCGAGGGCCAGCGCCGCAATGAGCAGAAGGAGGGTCAGCTTCAGTTTCATGGTTGGTCCTTCCTAGGGTGCATCACGCCGGATTTCGGCCTCGACCTCCAGTGGCTCGTGCTGCTCAAAGTGCAGCACCAGAGGGATCCGTTCGCCTGACACGAACGGTTCGACAATGCCCAGGCACATAACGTGCAGGCCGCCCGGCTCCAGCGAGACCGTTTCACCGGCCGGCAGGGGGATACGCCCCCCTTCGACGGGGTCCATGCTCATCACGTCGTGGTCGTCCATCGACGATTCGTGCAGCTCCGCCCGGCTGCAGGCCGTCGTCTGCACGGCAACCAGCGCGTCGTCGGCCTCCCCGTTGTTGCGCAGCTCCAGGTAAAAGGCGCCGTTCTGCGCCATGCTGGG
>Ga0123332_1000861_pt1 | contig 30627 bp, 27 predicted proteins | sample BioC12SIPDNA_4_FD_89958 | JGI IMG/M metagenome (GOLD analysis project Ga0123332, IMG submission 89958) | Anaerobic biogas reactor microbial communites from Washington, USA - Biogas_R2_A C12 SIP DNA | ecosystem: Engineered > Bioreactor > Anaerobic > Unclassified | place: Washington, USA... | reverse complement strand
TTTCGGCGCCGATCGCGCGCAGGATGAACGTCCTGGGCCGGTGGACCGGGTGCAGCGTGGTCCGGCGCCCATCGTCGGCGCCGACAGCCCGTTTGCCATTCCTGGACAGTATATTGTCGTCTTTGAGAAGGGGGCGCGGGGGCGCTCTGTCAATAACGCGGCCCAGGCGGCCGAGCGCGCCGGGGGCAGGATTCTCCATCGCTACGACACAGTCCTTGATGGTTTTGCCATCCAGATGCCTGAAAAGGCACTCGAAGGGCTGCGGAACAATCCGAACGTTGCCTATATCGAGGTAGACCAGAGGGTGACCATCGACGTGACCTGGGGGCTGGATCGTATTGACCAGCGTAATCGACCTCTGGATAACGTCTACAATCCGAACGGCAACGGCAGCGGCGTCCACGCCTACATCATCGACACCGGTATCCGCGCCACGCACAATGAGTTCAGCGGGCGTGTGGGCAATGGTTACGATGTCATCAACGGCGGCGCTCCGGACGACTGCAACGGGCACGGTACGCACGTCGCCGGGACGGTGGGCGGCACGACCTACGGCGTCGCCCCGGCGGTGACGCTGCACGGCGTTCGTGTCTTGAACTGCAGCGGCTCCGGCTCCACCTCCGGCGTCATTGCCGGCGTCAACTGGGTGACCAACAACCACCAGGACCCGGCCGTCGCCAATATGAGCCTGGGTGGAGGCGCCTCCAGCGCGCTGGACAACGCCGTCAACAACTCGATCAATGCAGGCGTGACCTACGCTGTCGCCGCAGGGAACAGCAATGCCAACGCCTGTAACTACTCGCCGGCCCGTGCTGCGGCGGCCCTGACGGTCGGCGCGACCACCTCGTCGGACGCCCGTTCGTCCTTCTCCAACTATGGGAGCTGTGTGGACATCTTCGCCCCCGGCTCAAGCATTACGTCGGCCTGGCATACCAGCAACAGCGCCACCAATACGATCAGCGGCACGTCGATGGCGAGCCCGCATGTAGCCGGCGCCGCCGCGCTCTACCTGGGCAACAACCCCGGCGCTTCGCCCAGCGCTGTCGCCAGCGCGCTTATCGGCAATGCGACCACGGGTGTGCTCAGCGGTATTGGCAGCGGCTCGCCCAACCGGCTGCTCTACGTGGGCGGCGGCGGCGGTGGTCCTGGCCCCACGCCAACGCCCGTTCCTCCGACCCCGACCCCACCGCCCGGCGGCGGCGCGCCCTGCACCGGCTGCGAGCAGTTTACCGGCTCCTTGAGCGGCTCTGGCGACGCCGACGTGCAGCCCAATGGCAACTACTACTACAGCAGCTCCGGCGACAGCGAAGGCTGGCTGCAAGGACCATCCAACGCCGATTTTGACCTCGCCCTCTACCGGTGGAACGGTCTCTGGTGGTCGCGAGTGGCTGTCTCGCAGGGCGTAACCTCCACCGAGCATATCAACTACAACGGCAGCGCCGGGTATTACTACTGGCGCATCTACTCTTATAGTGGCTCGGGCAGCTACACCTTCTGGCTCGACCGTTAGCGAGCCGTTGTAGACACCCAGTTCTGACAGAGAGGGGCTCCCCGCGAGCCCCTCTTTCTGTATAATGGGCCTTATGGCCCTCTTGCTGCGCCTGGCGCGCTCCCCGGTCGCCGGCTGGTTCATTGCCTTCATCCTGGCTCATGCCGCCTTTCTGCTGCCGGCCGAACGGCTCTACCAGACCCGCAGCCTGCTGGCCTTCTACCATCCGCAGCCGTCCTATGCCGTACATATCGTTCTCGTGCCGCGACGCCGTCTGGCCGACCTGACTGCCATCGGCGCAGAGGATGCCGAATTCCTGCAGGACCTTTTCGCCGCGGTGCGGCACCTCGTGATACAGCTCGATCTCGAGCCGGGCGGCTATCGCCTCATCGCCAACGGCGGCGCCTATCAGGACGTGCCGCACCTGCATTTCCACCTGATCAGCGATGTGCCCGCGCGCGGCGGGCGCTAGACGGGTGCCTGCCGTTTGCCCCTGCTCTGGAATCGGCTATCGTTACGCTCTGTGATTGCGTTGAGGCATGGATTCGCGGGTTCCTGGGTGGGGACGGAGTGGCCGGGCCATGCGTGATTCGCTCGACCGCGACCGCCTCAGCATTGTCAGCGCTGCCCTGCTGCTAACCCTCGCCTTCTCCCGCCTCGTCGATGTGCCGGTGCGGCAGTATGAATTGCCGGTGTTCGGTTCTCCCCTCGGGCTGACCCTCTCTGGCTCCACGCTCCTGCTGTTGCTGGCTGCCGGCCTGGGCGCCACGGGCATGCAGTCCCTCCTGCAGGGCCAACCTGACGTCGCGCGTCCGCGACGCGCGACAGTCATCTACTGGATTCTGCCCGCACTGCTCGGCGCGGCCTCTGTCGCCTGGCTGGGATCGCTCGACGACCTGGGCGACTGGACCCTTGCGATGCTCGGCGCCCTGGCGCTGGTTCCGCTGACCTTCGCATGGGAGTATGCAGCGGCGATGGTTGCGCCGGCGACCCCCGAAGATGGAGCGCCCGCGCCTTACGTGTCTTGGCGGCTGCTGGCCCTGGTCTTGCTGGTGGGCCTCATCTCGTTCTACACGCTGGTCGATGCCCGGCTGCGGCTGCTGGCGGGCGGCCCCCTGCTCTTTGGGCTTGCGACTCTGCTCGCCGCCCGCCTTTTCTGGGTTGGGGCCCGATCATTGCGCCCGGCGTTCACCTACGCCGCCGTGGCGGGTTTCCTGTTGGTCCAGCTCTACTGGCTGCTGAGCCAGCTACCGCTGTCCTCCATCCGCGGCGGGATGCTGCTTCTGCTGGCCTTTTACGTGATTGCCGGTCTGTTGCAGCAGCTCCAGCGTGGCGGGTGGAGTTCCAGCGTGGCGCGCGAATATGGTCTCGTCGGCCTGCTGGGGCTGGTCCTCATCTTCCTGCTGACTCCCTGAATCAGAAAAAGCCAGCCTTTGTGTGTGGCTCTGCACACACACAAAGGCTGGCTTTAGCGTCCCAGACGTCGTTGTGCTTCGAGTTAGCTACCGAAAGCTTGCGGCGCAAAGCTCACAAAAAGCGCCAGGATCATACTCAGGGCAATCAACACACTGAGTATGAGGAAAACTTTCTCTGAAGTCGTTCTCTTGCGACGGCCCTTTACTCTCTTCGCCATTGCGGTCTCCTTACTCCAACACCATTTTACACCAGTATACCAGAGCAGGGCGACCGCTGCTATGACGCTTTAGCTGCGACCAATCCGCCCTTTCTACGTATAGATCAGTAACCGGCCGGAGTGGTGCCTGCTCATCGGCCGGGATATAATGAGGTGAGTTCGGGTGGCCGGTTGTCAGACCGAGTAGAGGCTTTTCCCATGTTCGACGAGCTGTTTTCCTCGGGGATGCTCAACCTCGTCTACACCATCGTCGTCGTCGTCAGCTTCCTCTACGCCCTGGTGAGTCTGCTTGGCGCGGAGGTGGGCGATGCCCTTGACTTCGACCTGGATGTAGACGCCGATACGGGCATCGACTTTATCAGTATCAGCCCGTTTTCTCTGGCGATGTTTGGCACGACGTTTGGGCTGGTAGGCCTGATCACGCGCCTCTGGCTGGATATGGAGTCTATCCCCAGCGTTCTGTGGTCGGCAGGCCTCGGCCTGCTGATCGGTGCGCTGGCCCAGGCGCTATTCATCTACGTCCTCTCGCCCAGCCGTTCCAGCCACTTCAACCTGACCGACGACGCGATCGGCCGGGAAGCGGAAGTCGTGACGACGATCCCCGACGGCGGCGTCGGCGAGATCGTCTTCAACAATGTCAGCGGGCGCGTAAAGCTGGGCGCCCGGGCGACAGACGGAACAGCCATTCCGTATGGTACGGTCGTCGTCGTGAAGCGCGTCGTCGGCCGGATAGCCTTCGTCCAGCCCGTTGCCGAGTAGGCCGCGGGCGTTTTGAGTACTAGAAGTTGCGAAGAGGTTAAGGAATGGAAGCGATAATTGCCATTGTTCTGGTGCTGGTGGTCTTCACCGTCGCCGCCGCGCTGGTCGTCTACGCCAGTCGCGTCAAGAAGGTGGGTCCCAACCAGGTGCTCATTATCTCCGGCCGTGGCGAAGGTCGCCGTCACGAGCTGGAGACGGCGTCGAGCAATTTCCGAATCGTCACCGGCGGCCGAACCTTTGTCTGGCCCGTGCTGGAGCGGGTTGACGACCTTTCCCTGGAGCTGATGACCATCGATATCCGCACGCCGGACGTGCCCACTGTCCAGGGTGTGAAGGTCACCGTCGACGGCGTGGCCCAGGTGAAAATCGGCAGCGACGAAAACTCCATTCGCACCGCCGCCATCCAGTTTCTCTCCAAGACCCGGGAGGAGATCGAACACGTTGCTCACGAGACGCTGGCGGGCCACCTGCGGGCCATCCTCGGCACGCTGACTGTGGAGCAGCTCTACCGTGACCGCGAGGCGTTTGCCCAGAAGGTGCAGGAGGTCTCCGGCGACGATATGGCCAGCATGGGCATGGAGATCGTCAGCTTCGTCATCAAGGACATCAACGACGACGAGGGCTACCTGGAAGCGCTTGGCCGGCCGCGTATCGCTCAGGTCAAGCGCGACGCGGCTATCGGCGAGGCCGAAGCAGCCCGCGATGCGACGATTGAGAGCGCTCGTGCCCGCCAGCAGGGCGAGGCCGCCAAGTTTGAGGCCGAGACCCACATTGCCGAGAGCCGCAAGGAGTACGAGGTCCAGAAGGCCGAGTACGAGGCGGAGACGAACCGTAAGCGGGCCGAGGCCGAGCTGGCCTACACGCTGCAGCAAAACATCGTCAACCAGCAGGTACGCGCCGAAGCGATGCAGATCGAGGTCGTCGAGAAACAGAAGCGCATCGAGGTCGAAGAGCAAGAGGCGATCCGCAAAGAGCGGGAGCTGCTTGGTACGGTGCGCCGGCCGGCCGAGGCGGAAGAGTTCCGCATCCGCACGCTGGCTAATGCCCGCCAGTACCAGCTACAGACGGAGGCCGCGGGTGAGGCCGAAGCCCTGCGCCAGCGCGGTCTCGGCGAGGCCGATGCCTCCAAGGCGCGCGGTTTCGCCCAGGCAGAGATTATCCGGCAGCAGGGTGTCGCCGAAGCTGATGCCTTGAAGGCGCAGGGTCTGGCCCAGGCGGAAGTGATCCGCGAGCAGGGTCTGGCTGAGGCCGAAGCGACGGAGAAGAAGGCCCTTGCATGGCAGCAGTACACCGAAGCAGCCGTTCTGCAGCAGATTCTGGATGCCCTGCCGGAGCTGGCACGGGCCATTGCCCAGCCGCTGGCCCAGACTGACCGCATTGTCATCATCGGCGGCGAAAACGGCCAGGGAGCCGGCGCTTCTAAAGTGACCGGAGATATTACCAAGATCATGGCCCAGCTACCGGCCACAGTGGAGGCGCTGACCGGCATCGACCTGATCGATAGCCTGTCGTCGCTGCCCGGCCTGAAGCGCCACCCGGAAGGGAACGGCGGCGAGCCTGTCGCGCCCGCTACCGATGGGCCGGCGACTGACGTGCCGGCTACAGAGTGACGGATGGCGTAATTTGATTCGGCGTATGAGTGGCGCCGCCGGCCTGACGGGCCGGCGGCGCTTTTTGTTTGCTACCAGAGCGGGAGGCCATATAATTACGCCAAAGCATAAAACCTTCGGGGCAGGGTGAAATTCCCGACCGGCGGTAACGTTTGCGCAAACGGAGCCCGCGACCCTCGGCCGGCGCCGGGGTGGATCTGGTGCGAGGCCAGAGCCGACAGTGAGAGTCTGGATGGGAGAAGGTTGTCCGCACGGCTGCTGTCTGCGCAGTCTTCTGTCGAGCAGCCGCGGAGCTGCGCGTTCTTCCCCCTGCCTCGATTGCACCCACGGTGTCTATGAATCGACTGCGCGCTCAGCCCTCGTGGCTGACAACGCTGATCAGCATCTCGCTCTTACTCCTGCTCTGGCAGCTTCTGGTTGTGGCCGGCGGATACGATCGCTTCATCCTGCCCGGTCCTCTCGACGTCTGGCGGCAGTTCCTCATCGTGGCCGGCGACGGTCGACTGCTCCGCCACACGGCCATCACGGTCAGCGAAGTGCTGCCGGGCCTGCTGCTCGGCGTGGCCATCGCCACCCCGCTCGGCTACCTGCTGGCCAAGTCGCCTCTGGCGGAACGGCTGATCAGCCCATACCTGATTGCGTCCCAGGCGATCCCTGTCATCGCCATCGCGCCGCTGCTGACCATCTGGGTGCGCTCCACCTACTGGAGCCGGGTGCTGGTCGCCATGCTCGTCGTCTTCTTCCCGATCCTCGTCAATGTCATCGCCGGCCTGCGCTCGGTGCCGCCGGAGCTGTACGAGCTGATGGCCTCACTACGGGCCAGCAAGCGGCAGCTTTTTGTCAAGCTGGAGCTGCCGGCTTCTCTGCCAATTCTACTCGCCGGCCTCAAGGTTGGCGCCACGCTTTCGGTGATCGGCGCGCTGGTCGGCGAGTTTGTCCAGCCCAAGACCGAGGGGCTGGGATTTCTGCTCGTCACCGCCCGCTATCAATTTAAGACAGATCTGGTGTTTGTAGTCCTGCTAACGCTGGCGGCCATTGCCCTGAGCCTGTACGGCTTCGTCTCCCTCCTGGAGCGCTGGCTGCTGCGCTGGCAGGTCGCGAATGGCCGCAAGTGAGGAATCGTTATGTTAACACGTCGCGTCTCCCTCCTGTTTCTGGCTCTGGCGCTCTTGCTGGTCGCCTGTGGCGCACAGCCTGCTGACCCGGACGCAGGCGACGGCGAGCTGATGGCGCTCCGGCTGCCTATGGGCTTCGTTCCCGATCCCCAATACGCGCCTGTCTATGTCGCCGTCGAGCGTGGTTACTTTGCCGACGCCGGTCTGTCCATCGAGTTCGACTACAGCTTCGAGACCGACGGCATTGCGCTCGTTGGGGCCAACGAGCTGCCCTTTGCCATCGTCAGCGGCGAGCAGGTGATCCTCGGGCGGGCGCAGGGGCTGCCACTCGTCTACGTCCTGGAATGGTTCCAGCGTTACCCGATCACCATCGTCAGCAAGGCGGAGGCGGGCATCAAGCGCCCCGAGGATTTACCCGGACGTTCGGTCGGTCTGCCGGCGCTCTTTGGCGCCAGCTACGTCGGCTACATTGGCCTGCTCACCGCCGCCGGTGTCGATCCCGGCACGGTCGACTCGGAAGATATCGGCTTCACCCAGGTCGAGTCGCTGCTGACCGACCGGGTGGAGGCGGTTGTCGTCTACAGCAACAACGAGCCGGTGCGCCTGCGCGCCCTCGGCGAGGAGATCGACGAGATCGCCGTCGCCGACTACATCGATATGGTGTCCAACGGCATCATCACCAACGAGACGACGATTGCCGAGAATCCTGAGCTGGTCGAAGACTTCGTCCACGCCATGTTGCGCGGTATTGCCGACACACTGGCAGACCCGGAGGCGGCCTACGAGATCAGCAAGAAGTACGTCGAGGGGCTGGACGACAGCCGGATGAACGTGCTGGAAGCCTCGCTGCTGCTCTGGGAGGTCGAGACGCCGGGCATTACCGATCCAGCCTCGTGGGAGCAGACGGAACGGGTCCTGCTGGAGATGGGCCTCATCGACCGGCCGCTGGACGACCTTGAGGCGGCCTACACCAACCGCTTTGTGCAGACCATTGAGGGGGAGTAACACCCACTGCCCATGAGTGATCCCCAGCCCTTTCTTCTGGCTCGTGGCGTTTGCCATACCTATCCGGACGGCGTAGCGCCGCTGTCCAATATCTCCCTGGAGCTGCCGGCGGGCTCGTTCACTGCTCTCGTAGGGCCGTCGGGCGTGGGCAAATCGACGCTGCTGCGCATCCTCGGCGGGCTGCTCGTGCCGACGGAAGGCGAAGTGCTGCTGAAGGGCACGCCGCCGCACCTCACCCCCGAGCCGGTGGGCATCGTCTTCCAGCACGACAACCTGATGCCCTGGCGCACCGCCGCCGAAAACGTGCGCCTGCCGCTGGAGCTACAGGGCATCCGCGATGGGGAGCGAATTGCCGCGTTGCTGCAGCTTGTGGGCCTCGTGGGCTTCGAGAACAGCTATCCGGCGCAGCTTTCCGGCGGGATGGCCCAGCGCGTCGCTCTGGCGCGGGCGCTCGTCCACCGGCCGGAGCTACTGCTGCTGGACGAGCCGTTTGGGGCGCTGGATGCGCTGACCCGGGAACGGATGCGCGAGGAGCTGTTGCGCGTCTGGAATGCCCTGCCGGTGACCGTCTTCATGGTCACGCACAGCATCCGTGAAGCGGTGCTGCTGGCGGACCGGGTGCTGGTCATGACCGGCTATCCGGGCCAGATTACGGCGACAGTTGACGTGCCCCTGCCCCGCCCCCGCGATCTCCTCATGGAAGGGTTGCCGGAGTTTGTCGCCTGCGTGCGCACTGTGCGCGACGCCATCGCCGCGCACAGTGCGGAGATTGTGCCGGAACGTTAACCCTCGTCCGTAACTTCCCGCTGGCTGCGCCGGCCCATGCGCCGCAGGACCAGCCGGATGATAATCGCCAGCGGCAGCAGGATGATTATCGCCAGCGGCAGGACGAAGACGACGATCCAGACGAGGATACGCGCCACACCCTGCAGCGCCCCCAGCAGCGCCTCGACTGCTTCGCGCGCCGCGCCGCCCAGCCGCCATCCGCCGACCTCAATGGGCTGGGCCAGCTCGTCGGGCGTGAGGCTGACCGTAATAGTCGAGAAGTCGGCGCGGTTTTCCAGGTACTGGATGCGCCCCTTATAGGCCTCGATCTCCTCTTCCAGACGGCTCAGCTCCTGGTTGACCGCCAGCGCCTCTTCCACGGTTGCGGCCTGGTCGAGGAAGCTGCGCACGCGATCGGCCGTCGCTTCCAGGTTTTCCAGCCGGGCCTGTAGGTCCACGTACTCCTCGGTCACGTCTTCGCTGCTGCGGTCGGCGCGCCGCACTTCTACCGCCATTTCCTGGATGCGGTTCATGGCCTCGTCAAAGCGCTCGACCGGCACACGGATAGTTATCGATCCGGCGAGCGCTCCCTGACTGCTCTGGTAGAAGCTGCTACTGACGACACGCCCGCCCATGCCCGTCGCCAGCGCCTCGATGTCGGTGGCGGCGGCTTCTGTGTCGGCGACGACGATGCTGATGTCGCCGGTGTAGATGATCATGGACTCCTCTGGCAGCGGTTGGGCAACCGCGCCTTCGTCCAGGGAGCCAGTCTCGCCGCGAGCGCCCTCCGCCGGCGCTTCAGGCGCCGCTGAGCTGGCGGTATTATCTGCAGCCTCGCCGCAAGCAGCCATGACCAGCCCCAGCAGGAGCATCAGTGTGAACAGGGCCCAGGTTTTACGCATGACTTCTTCTCCTTTCTGATTCGCGTCCATAAATAGGACGCTCGCCGCCGCGTGCAGGTTCCATCGGGGAGCTACCAGCCATACTCCAGGCGGACGGCGAGGCGTTCAGGCAGCTGCTGCTGGCGCATCCGCTGCTGGGTCTCGCCAATCGGGTAAGCCACGCGCCGGTACTCCCACATCAGCTCTTCCGTATCGAGCAGGGCGTAGGCCGCCCGGGGGTCGCCGTCGCGCGGCTGGCCCACGCTGCCCGGGTTGACGATGAAGCGTGACCCCGCCAGAGAAATGGCCTCGCCGTAGACAGGCGTCGCCATCCTCACGCCCCCTGTGCCGGTGGTGGAATAGAGAACGGGCACGTGCGTGTGGCCGACCAGCGCGATGGGCGTGGCGGCGTCCATCTGCTCGAAGTTGGCGGCGGCGATGCCGCTGTCGAGAATATACTCCCACACCGGCTGGCGCGGGCTGGCGTGGGCCAGCAGGAACGGCTCGCGGATCAGGCGCGCCGGCTGGGCCAGGAGGAAATCGCGCAATTCCTCGTCCAGCACCGCCTGTGTCCACTCGATTGCCTGGCGGGCTTGAATGTTAAAGGTGGTAATGTCCAGCTTGCCGAGCACGGCCCAGTCGTGGTTGCCGGTCAGTACGATAGGCTTTTGCTCTCGAAGGAGGGCGCCGCAGGCGTTGGGGTCGGGACCGTAGCCGAGCAGATCGCCCAGAAACCACATCTCGTCCCAGTCGCCTCGGGCGTCGTCGAGGACGGCTTCCAGGGCGGCGAGATTGGCATGAATGTCGGAAATGATCAGTATCCGCATGGGAACTCCATGACCGAAGTATATTACCATGTTCGTCACGAGAAGGTATAATCAGCGCATGGCCATTCTGGACGAGCGCACGCTTGATTTCTTCAGCACAAGTCCCGAACAGACGGAGCGGCTCGGCGTCCGTCTGGGCGAGCTGCTGGAGCCCGGCGATTGTCTTTGCCTGGCAGGTGAGTTGGGGTCGGGGAAGACGACGCTGGCGCGTGGGATCGGCCGTGGCTGGGGCACGGCGCTGCGCGTCACCAGCCCGACGTTTACGCTCGTCAACGAGTATCCCCGGCTGGGCGACGGCTGCATCCTCTACCACGTCGATAGCTACCGGCTCCATGGAGAAGGGGACATCGTCACGGCCGGGCTGGAAGATATCCTCGACGGTCCCGGAGCGGTAATGATCGAGTGGCCTGAGCGGCTGGAACCGCTCTTGCCGGAAGACCATCTGTGGATCCGCCTGCGCCATACGAGCGAGATGCGGCGTGGGGTGCGCATGGTTGCTCACGGGCCACGCTCCATGGAGCTGCTGGAAGGCTTCAAGCGTAGCGCCTTTGGCCTCAAGTAATGCTTCGCATAGGTATACTGCGGTAGAAATGAGATGATCCTGGCTATCGACACTGCTACCCGCTGGACTGCCCTCGCCCTGCACGACGGGCAGCAGATTATCGCGGAATACGGCTGGCTGAGCGCCCAGACGCAGTCGATGGAGCTGGCTCCAGCCGTCGCCCGTATCCTGCAGCAGGGCAGCGTACAGGCGGCCGACCTGCATGCGATTGGCGTGTCCATCGGTCCAGGTTCCTATACCGGCCTGCGCGTCGGGCTGGGGCTGGCCAAGGGCATAGCGCTGGCCTACCAGATACCGCTCATTGGCGTACCGACGCTGGACATTGTCGCCGCGGGCCAGGCCGTTTGCGAAGGCGAACTCATTGTCGTAGCTGAGGCAGGCCGCAGCCGCATCTCGTCGGGCCGCTATCAGCTCATCAAAGGGCGCTGGGGGCCGCAGGGTCAGCCGGTGAACGAAACGTGGGAAGAGCTGCTGGAACGCATCGATCCACCGCTGACCATAACGGGCGAGATCAGCGCCGCCGCGCAGAAACAGATTCGCGCTGCCAGCCGTGGCTTCACCGTCGTCCCGCCCGCGCAGCGCGTCCGCCGGGCCGCCATCCTGGCCGAGCTGTCCTGGCGACGCCTGCGGCGCGGCCGGCTGGACGATCCTGCCGCTCTGACGCCTATCTACCTGCGCGAGCCGTAACGCCGCTGCGCCGGAAATCTCCTGCCGCCCTGTGTTTAGCGTGACGCCCTTCCGCCTGCGCCCTATGCGCCTCGAGGACCTCGACGCCGTCATGGCCATCGAGGGCAACTCCTTTCCCACACCCTGGCCGCGCAGTGGCTACGAACACGAGCTGACGCGCAACGAGCATGCCCACTATCAGGTCTTGCTGGGGCCGGATGAGCAGATCATCGGCTACGCGGGCCAGTGGCTGGTCGCCGGGGAAGGGCATATCAGCATTATGGCTGTCGATCCGGCGTGGCGCGGTCATGGTCTCGGCGAGATGCTGCTGAGCGCGCTGATCCAGCAGGCCCAGGAGGCGGGCGCAGAGCGCATCCTGCTGGAAGTGCGCACCAGCAACCTGACCGCGCAGGCGCTCTACCAGAAATATCAGTTTAAGGAAGTGGACCGGCGGCCACGCTACTACCGCGACACCGGCGAGGATGCTCTGGTGATGACGCTGGAGCTGAACGAGGCCGGCGTAGGCGAGGCGCTGCGTCAGAAACGGGAGGCGCTGCGGGCGCGCCTCATCGCCGGCGGCAAGGAAGAGGAATAATGCGCTTTCTGATTACGGGTGGGGCCGGCTTCATCGGCACGAACAGCACAGACCATTTTCTGCGGGCAGGGCACGAGGTTGTCGTCTTCGACAATCTCTCGCGGCCCGGCACGCCGGCCAACCTGGCCTGGCTGCAGGAACGCCACGGCGAGCGGCTGCAGTTCGTGCAGGGGGACGTGCGGGATTACGAGGCTGTTGCCGCCGTCGCCCCCGGCGCAGACGTGATCCTCCACCTCGCCAGCCAGGTCGCCGTGACGACCTCGGTTGCCGATCCGCGCACCGACTTCATGATCAATGCCCTGGGCACCTTCAACGTGCTGGAGGCAGTGCGCCACCATGCGCCCGGTGCGGTCTTCATTTACACCTCGACCAATAAGGTCTACGGCGGGATGGAGGACGTGCGCATTGTCGAGGAAGAGAATCGTTATGGCTATGCCGACTACCCGGCCGGCATCCCGGAGAGCTTCCCGCTTGACTTTCACTCGCCGTACGGCTGCTCCAAAGGGACGGGTGACCAGTACACGCTGGACTACGCGCGGATCTATGGGCTGCGCACCGTCTCCTTTCGCCAGTCGTGCATTTACGGGCCGCGCCAGTTTGGCGTGGAGGACCAGGGGTGGGTTGCCCATTTTGTCATCGCCGCCGTGATGGGCCGGCCGATCACCATCTACGGCGACGGCAAGCAGGTTCGCGACGTGCTGCATGTCGGCGACCTCATCCGCGCCTACGAGCTGGCCGTCGAGAAGATTGACGAGATAGCCGGCACGGCGTTCAATATAGGCGGCGGGCCGGAAAATACGCTGGCCGTGTGGAAGGAGTTTGGTCCCCTACTGGCCGGGCTGCGCGGCGAGCCGCTGCCGGTGAGCTACGGGCCCTGGCGCCCTGGCGACCAGCTCGTCTTCGTCGCCGACATCAGCCGCGCGCGCCGTCTTCTCGGCTGGCAGCCGGCCGTGGACCCCAAGACCGGGATCGCCGGCCTCTACCGCTGGGTGCAGCAGAACCGGAACTTGTTCCGCTAATAGGGAGGAGGGGAAAAGATAGATATGGCTCAACCGACGATTGCTCCATACGGGAGCTGGGAGTCACCACTGACTGCCGATCTTGTCGCTCGCAGCGCGATCTCGCTGGGTGAAAGCGCGGTGAGCGGCGACACGTTGTACTGGATAGAAAACCGTCCGGCAGAGGGCGGGCGCTCGACGATCATGCGGCTGTCGCCAGGGGGCGAGATCGACGAGATCCTGCCTGCCCCTTACAGCGCCAGGAGCCGCGTTCATGAATATGGCGGCGGCGCATTCTGGGTGGGCGGCGAGACAGTCTACTTCGTCAACTTCCCGGACCAGCAGATTTACCGGCTCCGGCCCGGCTACGAGCCGGAAGCGCTGACCCCGGCAGGCAGCGGCATGCGTTATGCCGAGGGCATAATTGACCGTGGCAGGCAGCGCATTATCTGCGTGCGCGAGGACCATAGCGGCGACGGCGAAGCGGTGAACACGCTGGTCAGTGTAGCCCTGGACGGCAGTGACGGCGCCGGTCGCGTCCTCGTGAGCGGTAATGATTTCTACGCCAGCGCCGCCCTCTCCCCCGACGGCGCACAGCTTGCCTGGCTCACCTGGAACCACCCTAACATGCCCTGGGACGGCACAGAACTCTGGATCGGCTCGCTGAACGGGAAGGGAGACGTCGCCGAGCGCACACTGGTCGCGGGCGGCGAGGCGGAGTCGATCTTCCAGCCGGCCTGGTCGCCTGACGGCGAGCTGCACTTTGTTTCCGACCACAGCGGCTGGTGGAACCTGTTTCGTCACCGTGACGGCTGGACCGGGCCTCTCTACCAGAGAGAGGCCGAATTCGGCGTGCCGCAATGGGTGTTCGGGCTGACCACCTACGGCTTTGCCAGCGGCGGGCGCATCGTCACGCTCTACTTTGAGCGCGGGCGCTGGCAGCTTGGCCTGCTGGAGCCCGACCAGGGGCTCTTCACGCCCATGCTGATGCCCTACACCGAGCTGAGCGGGATTCAGGTTGCCGGCGATTTCGCCGTCATGCGCGCCGGTTCGCCGGCCGAACCGTCGGCTATTGTCCGCGTGAACCTGCGGACGCAACAGATCGAAACGCTGCGTGAAGTGGGCCGTCTCGACATTCCGGCCGGCTACTTCTCCATCCCGGAGGCCATTGAGTTTCCCACCCGTGACGGCGGGACGGCCCACGCCTATTACTACCCACCCCAGAACCAGGATTACCGGGCGCCGGCCGGCGAGCTGCCCCCACTGCTGGTCAACAGCCACGGCGGGCCGACCAGCCGTACTGGAACGTCCCTTGAACTCGGCATCCAGTTCTGGACCAGCCGGGGTATTGCCGTGCTGGACGTTAATTACCGGGGAAGCACCGGTTACGGGCGCGAATACCGCGAAAAGCTGAAGGGCAACTGGGGCGTGCTGGACGTGACCGACTGCATTGACGGCGCCAGCTATCTGGTGCGCCGGCGGCGCGCGGACGGCGACCGTGTGGCGATTCGCGGCGGCAGCGCCGGCGGCTACACCACCCTCTGCGCCCTGACCTTCCACGACTTCTTCCGGGCCGGCGCGAGCTATTACGGCGTCAGCGACGTCGGCGCGCTGGCCCGCGACACGCACAAGTTCGAATCGCGCTATCTGGATCCGCTGGTCGGTCGCGTGCCCGACCAGGAGGCCCGTTACGTCGAGCGCTCGCCGATATACTTCACCGAACAGCTCGCCTGCCCGGTTATCTTCTTCCAGGGGCTGGAAGATCGGGTGGTGCCGCCGAACCAGGCGGAGCTGATGGTCGATGCCCTGCGCGAGCGCGGGCTGCCCGTTGCCTATCTGGCCTTTGAAGGTGAGTATCACGGCTTCCGCCGTGCTGAGACGAACCGGCGAGCGCGCGAAGCGGAGCTTGGTTTTTATGGGCGCATCTTCGGCTTCAAACCGGCCGGTGAGATGGAGCCGGTGCCTATCGAGAATCTGGAGGGCTAGATGGTACCTGTCATCAACCTACTGCTGGGGTTGGCGGCGCTGGTCTTCGGCCGGCAGCTGTTCTGGCTGTTCGTAGCCGCCGCCGGTTTCTTCCTGGGTGCCAATCTGGCGACGCAATATCTCGCGCCGGAGCCGGCCTGGCTGGCGACCGCCGTTGGGCTTTTTGCCAGCATCCTGGGCGCCCTGCTGGCTGTCTTTGCCCAACGGCTTGCCCTGGGAATCGGCGGCTTCATCGCCGGTGGTTACCTCTTCGTCTTTCTGGCCAGTTATCTGCAACTCGGGGTCAACACGGAAAGCTTCAACCTGCTGGGCATCGTGCTCTTCGTTGTCGGCGGCATCCTCGGCGCGGCGCTCGTCTCGATCTTCTTCGAGGTAGCCCTGCTCCTTCTGTCGGCTGTGCTGGGCGCGACCCTGACGAGCGATTTTGCCGGGGACTTTTTCCGCCTCAACGACACGTATCGCCTCATCCTCTTCCTGGTCCTGATCGCCATCGGCATCGGGCTGCAGTGGGCCCTCTGGAGCGAGAGGCCGGGACAGATCAAGGACCGCTGAGTATGGCTGCAATCTGGCGCCGGGCAGCTCTGTACCTGCTCGCTCTGGTCGTTGTCGCCGGTTGTGGGCGGCGGGCTGCGCCGCCCGTCGTTACCGCCCTTCCCACTTCTACCTCACCGGCCGTCACCGCCGTGGCGGCGCAGCCCACGCCCACCCTTCTGCCGGTCGCTACGGCGCTGCCCCCGGCTACGCCCACTCTCCTGCCCACCGCCACGCCCGCACCCACGGCGACGCCGACCGCCGATCCCTACGCGCCTTACACAATTGCGGGCCTTGCCGCCCGCAGCTATGGTGGCGGTCTGCTGCAGATCGAATCGACGCTCGCCGACACGCCGCTTTTCACACGCTCGGTGATTACCTATCCCAGTGATGGGCTGACGATCTATGGCTTTATGAATGTCCCGGTGGGCGAGGGGCCGTTTCCGGTGGCGTTGGTGCTGCACGGCTACGTTCCGCCCGAAAACTACGCGATCATGACCTATACGACACGCTACGCCGACACCCTCGCGCAGGCCGGCTATCTGACCATCCATCCCAACTATCGTAACTTCCCACCCTCCGACGAGACCGAAGCCTTCGCGCTAGGCCGCCGGGAGAGCGACTACCGCGTCGGCTATGCCGTGGACGTGCTTAACCTGATGGCTATCGTGCGCGAGCAGGCGGGGCAGCCCGGCCCGCTGCAAAGGGCCGACGGCGGCGACATCCATCTGCTCGGCCACAGCATGGGCGGCGGCATCACCCTGCGAGTGATCACCGTGGACCAGAACGTGAGCGCGGCGGTGCTCTACGGCGCAATGAGCGGCGACGAGCAGCGCAACTACGAGAAGATCTTCGAGTGGTCGAACGGTGAGGTGGGCGCGAATGTGCTGGCAACGCAGCCCGACGTACTGGCCGGTATCTCGCCCATCTATCACCTGGAGCGGATCACGGCGCCGGTCAGTATCCACCACGGCGCGCTTGACGACACGGTGCCTCCGGCGTGGTCTGACGAGTTGTGCCAGCTCCTACGCGCGTTGCAGAAGCCGGTAGAGTGTTTCAGCTACGCCGACCAGCCCCACACCTTTTACGGCGACGGCGACCAGCTCTTCCAGCAGCGCGTGCTCGACTTCTTCAGCCGCCACTGACGTAGACGCCGCGCCACCATGCCCGCCACGCCGCGTTTCATTGCCCTGCAAAACCGCGATTTCCGCTTCCTGTGGACAGGGTTGCTCTTCTCGATCACGGCATCGGAGATGCAGTTCACGGCCGTTACGTGGCATATCGCCGAGCTGTTGCGGGGCCAGCGGATCGATCTGCAGATTGGCTCCTGGTCGCCAACGCTGGATGCAGCGGCGCTGGGCGTCGGCGCCCTGGGCGTGGTCCGGCTGGCGCCGATCATCTTCTTTGCCCTGCTCGGCGGCATTGTCGCCGACAACTATGACCGGCGCCGCATACTGATCATCTCGCAGAGCGCTGCGCTGCTCTTCGGGGGAGCGCTGGCAGCCGTCACGCTGACGGGGAACGTGACGGTGCCGCTCATCTACCTGTTCAGTGCGGGTAGTGCAGCAGCCTCGGCCTTCGACGAGCCGGCCCGCCAGTCGCTGGTTACGAACCTGGTGCCCCGCGCCCATCTGAGCAACGCCGTCAGCCTCAACACGCTGCTCTCCTACCTGGCGGGCATCATCGGGCCGGCAACCGCAGGGCTACTGATCAGCTCGGCTGGGCTGGGAGCAGTCTACGCCATCCACGCCGCAGGTTTCCTCGCTATGCTCGTCACCCTCCTGCCGATGAACTACCGCCGGCCTGAGGGAGCGCCACGCAGCGGCTTCCGGCTACCCGCTTTCCGTGAAGGGCTCGCCTTCACGCTGCGCTCGCGCCTTATCTTCAGCACAATGCTGCTCGACTTTTTCGCGACATTCTTCTCGTCGGCGCGCACCATGCTGCCGCTAGTCGCCACCAACATACTCGGTCTCGACTCGCGCGGTTATGGCCTGCTCTCCACGGCGCAGCCTGTCGGCGCCGTCGTCGCGGGCCTGATCCTCTCGATGCGCCGCGATATTGACCGCCAGGGCGCCGTCCTGCTGCTCAGCGTCGCCCTCTATGGGCTGGCGACGGCCCTCTTTGGCCTCTCCACGAACTTTGCCCTCTCTTATTTCATCTTCTCCTTCACAGGCGCCGGCGACACAGTCTCTACCGTCATCCGGGGAACGATCCGCCAGATGGTCACACCAGACGAGCTGCGCGGGCGCATGACCAGCGTGAACATGGTCTTCTTTATCGGCGGGCCGCAGCTCGGCGAGCTGGAGGCGGGGCTGGTCGCTTCCCTGATGGGCGTGCCGTTCGCCCTCGTCAGTGGTGGGCTGGCGACCGTGACGCTGGCGGGCTGGATCGCCTGGCGATTCCCCCGCCTGCGCGATTATCGCCACCTGGATTACGCTTTCTGAGGTATAATCGGCGCACGATGCGTCGCTCTCCTGCGCTCCTGCTCGCGCTCATCCTGCTTATCATCGCCGGCGCCGTGTTCGCCATCCGCGTAGCCCAGCCGGCCGGCGCCCGGCCTGTTGCCGCTGTGACGGCAGTCGCCGCTGCGACGGAGACGGCTGGACCGACGAACACGCCGCGCCCCTCACCGACGGCGCTGCCGCCCACCTATACGCCGGAGGCCACGCCGACCGCCAGCGCCACGGCCCTGCCCACCTCGTCGCCGACGCCGACCCCTGTGCCTTCGGCAACGCCCTCTCCAACGCGGGCCGTCACGCCGACGCCCTATGCGACGCTGATTAACACCGACCGTTTTCCGACGGCGGTGCCTACCTTCGCCCGCCCGCCGAACGTGACCAACATCGCCCTGCTGGGCAACGACGCGCCCTTCGCTTCCAGCGGGCATACTGACAGCATCATCATCGTCTCGGTGGACCACGACCTGCGGACGGCGACCATGCTCTCGCTGCCGCGAGACATCTACCTGCCTATTCCCGGCTATCAGATGGCGCGCATCAACACGGCCATGCCCTACGGTAGCGTTACCGACTATCCCGGCGCAGGTGGGGGCATGTTCAAGGATACGATCGCTTACAACTTCGGCATCCCCGTTGACTATTACATTCGCATCGGCTTCGATGGCTTCAAGGAGGTTGTCGATCTGCTGGGCGGCGTCAGCGTCGCCGTCACCTGCAAAGTGACTGATTGGCGGCTGATCGAGCCCGATCTCGATCCCCACGTAGAAGAAAACTGGGAGATGTTTACCCTGGACACCGGCATCCACCACATGGACGGCGACATGGCGCTCTGGTACGCGCGCTCGCGCCGGGGCAGTAGCGACTTCGACCGCGGGCGGCGCCAGCAGCAGGTCCTGCGGGCTATCTTCAACCGCGGGCTCGACCGCGACTTTCTGAGCCGCCTGCCCGAGCTATGGGAGACTTACCAGGAGATGGTCGAGACGGATATGCCGCTGACGGTCATGCTGCAACTGGCGGCGATAGCGCCCGACGTGCGTGAGAACGGCATCCAGCACCTCTATCTCCCGCCCGCGGCGCTGCGCGCGTGGACCACGCCGGCCGGTGGGGCCGTGCAGCTCCTGCAGTGGGAGGCCGCCGAACCGGTGCTGGCGCAGCTCATGCAGCCGCCCCTGCTGAACCACGCCACTCGCCCGCCGATCACCGTCGAGGTAGTTACGCCCCACGAGTTTACCTATCGTCTGGCGGCGGAAATGCTCGCCTGGTATGGCTTCGCACCCGTGCGCGGCGAGGCGGAGGGCGAAATTCCTGGCCGCACGGAGGTCACCTACTTCGGCTCCAGCCGCAAAGGGAGTTTCGACTGGCTGCTGGCCTGGCTGGCCGGCGTGGATGCCGAAGAGATCACCCTGGAGCCGGCCGGCGCCAGCGATTATGATTATCGCGTCGTGCTGGGCTATAACTACCACCCCTGCCGCTCGGAGCGGGAAGCGCCGACCCTGACCGGCAACCACTGACCGGTCGCTGCCCTGCCTACCACCAGCCTTCACTCATGCTAACCACCTGCCAGCGAAAGAGCTGGTAGCGCTGGCGGGGCCTGGCGTCCGTCGATAGCAGTAAAGCGGCTGCCGCGCTCTGCTCCGCTACCGGCCCGGCGAGTAACGTCTTCCAGCCGGCCCCGGCGGCGCTTTGCAGGCTCGCCGCCAGCAACTGCCGGCCTATCCCCCGGCGCCGGACGTCAGGCGACACCCCACCCAGGACCACCCGCGCCTGTCCAGTCTGCCCCGCAGCGCGGTGCAGCCCGAGCCGCCGCCACAACCGCCGCCCGCCGCGAGCGCGCTGCAGCCAGGGCGCGATGTCGGGCTGGAGGAGGGCAAAGCCGGCCGGCCTGCCCTCCACTTCCGCCAGCCAGCCGGATAGCGGGGCCAGAGCGCCCCACCAGTCCAGCAGAAAAGCCATTTCCGCGGCGTCGGGCGCGGCGAAGAGCCCATCGTCCCGGCAGACGGCGGCGACCAGCGGCAGCAGATCCCCGGCAAGGCGCGCCGGCTTCAGCGGATGTAGGGTGGCCGGTCCTACCGGCGCCTTTGTCCGGGCGGCGGGTACTCGTAGGGAGTAGAGGCGCGTTTCGGCTACCGGCTCCATCACCATGCCGAGCAGCTCGGCGAGGTAGGGCGGGTCGTAGGGGGTATCCTGCGGCGGCGTTTCACTCCAGTGGCTGGCCAGAACCCCCGCGCCCAGGTACGGGCTGAGGGCGACCGGACCGAGGAACGAAGAAGCCTCGCTTTCGGCGGCGGCCCGTTCCAGAAGCTGGCGCAGCGTCGCCTCGTCGTTGACACAGCGCAGCAGGCCGAGAAGCGCCTCGCGCTGGCGCGGATGGCGCAGAACGGCCGTGGTCGCCACCGGCCTCTCCAGGTCAAGGGTCATGACGGGCCGCCCGGGCCCGGATAGCGGCTGCCCGCTCGCGGGCCGGTGCAGGGCCTCCAGTGTCAGATAGGTCGGCCGGCAGCGGCGAACGTGTTCGCTGCGCAGAGCAGAACGCAACGTGGGAAAGTAGGGCGGCGCCCAATGCGGATCGGCGGCATAGAACTGCCACCACTGCGTCAGGAAGCGCCGCTCCTGCAGCCAATCAGCCGCCACGATGGTGCGATAGTTGAAGTAGCCCGCTTCCATTTGCGCACCTCCTCGCGGCGGCGGTGCGGCCTAGACGAACTTGCGCAGGTGCCGGTTCCAGCCGTCTGCGACGCGCGCCTCCGGCTCGTCCCGATCCAGATAAAGGCCAAACACCCTGGCCATGTCGCGCAGGGCCGCCTGCGCCCCGGTAACGTCCCGGCCGGCAGCGGCGATGCGCAGGATCTGCTCGGCAAACTCCTCCATAGCCCGCAGGGCGATGGGTGAATCCAGGTCGTCGTCGAGCGCCGTGGTGAACGTCTCCAGAGCCCCCCGCGGCGAAAGCGGGCGCTCTGTTCCGCCGCTGGCGGCGACCGCCTCGCGAAGGAGTCGCGCCGTGGCGTCTGCCCTTTCAAGCGATTCCTGGCGGTACTCCCAGGCGCGACGGTAGTGGTGCTTGTTGAGGTAGATGCGCAGGGCGTCGGGGTGCCAGCCCTTTTCGAGCAGGTCGCGGATCATGATCAGGTTGCCCAGCGACTTGCTCATCTTCTCCCCCTCGTAGCGGACCATCGCCGTATGCATCCAGAAACGCACGAACGGCTCCACGCCCGTGGCGCCCTCGGCCTGGGCGATCTCGCACTCGTGGTGGGGAAAGACAAGGTCGGCCCCGCCCCCGTGAACGTCGATGGTGTTGCCGAGAAGCTCGGTGGCCATCGTCGAACACTCAATGTGCCAGCCGGGGCGGCCCGGCCCCCACGGGCTTTCCCAGGCGGGCTCGCCGGGCGCCCGGGCCTGCCAGAGAACGAAGTCCAGCGGGTCGCGTTTGTGCGGGTCGCCGGGATGGTTGCCCCGCTCGTTGGCGACGGGCAGCATCTCGGCTCGTGGCAGCTTGCTCAGCGCGCCGAACTCCTCCCACGAATCGACGTGGAAGTAGACGTTCCCACCGCGCTCGTACGCATAGCCGGCGTCGAGAAGCGTCTGGATGATGGACAGCATCTCCTCGATCACTTCCGTCGCCCTGGGGAAATGGTCCGGCGGGCGCACGTTCAGCGCCTGCATGTCGCGGATGAAGTGCGCCGTCCAGCGGTTGCCCACCTCCCGCCAGTCCTTGCCGACTTCTCGCGCCTTGCGCAGGATATCGTCGTCAATGTCGGTGACGTTCTGGACGTAGGTCACCTCGTGGCCGAGGAATTCAAGGTAGCGTATGAGAAGGTCGAAACTGGCGTAGGTGAAGGCGTGGCCCAGATGGGTGGTGTCGTACGGCGTGATGCCGCATACGTAGACGCTTACGTGTTTGTTGCGGGGTGTAAACGTCTCCTTTTCGCCGGTCAGGACATTGTAGAGCTGCATCGGTTCCTCGTATCAGGCGATTCAGGCCGGGGTGGGGTTGTCGACAAATTGGGCGACATAGTAGCTGGGATTCGGAAGCTCGCCCGTGGCTACCTGCACCAGCTTATCCCAGCTATAACGGGCGCCGTGGGCAATGAAGCGCTCGACGAGCAGCCGCCCGGCGGCCGGATTCTCCACCAGGCCGCCGGTCTCGTCGGCAACCCACTGCTCTAGCTGGCTGGCAATCAGCTCGCCCAGAATGTAATTGTGGTAGTAGACAGGCGCCAGGGCGATGTGGTATTTTGCAGCCCAATCTGGCGCTTCCCGCCCGGTGGGCCGGCGCACCTGCTGGTAACGCTGGACGAGCGCCCACCAGAGATTGTCGAGGTCCTGCCGGTCCGGGTTAGCGTAGAGGGCGCGCTCGAAGTGCAGCATAACCATCACCCAGCGCAGGAAGATGAGCTGCGCGGCGGCGTGCTCGCGGGCCAGCTCGTCCTCCAGCTCGCCGATTGCCTGCGGGTCGCGCTTCGCCACGTCGCGCAGCCAGCGCGGGTTGCGCGTCAGGCGGCCCATGAGCATGGCGAGCGCTTCGGTCGAGTTCGTGTGTGCCGGCGTGCGCAGCAGATAGGGGAGCGAAAGCGGCAAATACTTGTTGTAGATCGCGTGGCCCAGCTCGTGCATCATCGTGGACATCCAGCGGCTATCGGAGCGCAGGTTGCAGAGCACGCGCGTGTCCCCTTCGCGATCGATGCGCGTGCAGAAGGCATGCTGGTTCTTGCCCTCGCGCTCGTACAGGTCGGAGCGTTCCAGAATGTCGCGCACCTCCAGGCCCATCCCATCGTATGCGCGGATGCTCATCGCCGCGACGTCAACGTCCGCAAACAGCGCGTTGAGATCGGCTTCATAGACGGGCGGCGCTTCCTGGAAAAACGGGTCGGCGTAATGCCAGGGCTGCAGCGTGGCGGAATCGTCGAGTCCCAGCCGGGCGCGCAGCCGCTCGTCCACCTCCTCTTTGACGGCGGTGAAGCTGTCCGCCGTCTCCAGGGCCAGCCGGTCGAAGAGCGCAAACAGCTCAACTTCGTCTATCTCCTGCCGGTAGAGCGAGAACGCGTAGTGGTCGCGAAAGCCGAGGCGGCGGGCGACATCGTTGCGCCGATGGGCCAGCTCGCGGATGCGCGCCGCGGCCTGAGCGCCGACCTCCTTGCTCCCTTCCCAGGCAGCCCGGCGCAGGCCATCGTCCGTCTCGTTTCGCAGAATCGTGGCGATCTCGTTGTCGCTGATCGTTCTGCCGCCGACGACGGCGCGATGGTTCGTGAATAGCTCCTGGATGTCGGCTTCCAGCTCAGCAATCGCCTCGTTCTCTTCCGGCGTGCTCTGGTTGGTGAGGAAGGTGCGGTGCAGGACTTCCATCTGCCGCGCCAGGAGCGGGTCGGCATACTCTTCCCGGGCGGCGTAGAATGACTGCACTCGTTCCCAGTCATCCGCATCTTCGTAGAGGCGGTGCTCGCGCTTGCGCAGCTCCACAACCTCGTCTCTGTACTGGCTGGCGCCGGTCGTTGCCAGGTTCCAGCGGGCCAGAGCCAGCGCTTTCCAGATGGGGGCGACTTCGGTCACGAAGTAATCGACAAAGTTCTGGGCTTCTTCTGCTTCAGCCATGCCTCGCTCCTTGTTTGCATTGATGTCCCTGGTATTGTACCCGATGCGCAGCACGGGTGATAACGTACGGGCGAGGTCGCGCGCCATACTGCAGTCGGGTCATGACGCGCCGGGCCATCAACGGCTATAATAGGGCGTTTGAGGAGGACTGAATGGCTTCTGATTCAAACAAGATTGAGAAGAAAGGGTTGGAATTCAGTATGCTCCATCGCACGATGGAGTTTTTTCATCGTCCCGCGACCTGGCCGCTCTATCTCGTCGTTCTGGCAGCGCTGGCTGTCGCGGCGCTGGTCACGGCGGTCTGGCGCGGTGTGGGCCGGCTGCGGCGCGTCGCTCCTCTCGCCGGCTTCGTCCATCTGGCCTTCCTTGGTGCCGATGCATTCTTGCTGCACAGGCTGCCGCGCTACCGGGTTTCCTATGGCCCGTGGAAGGCACAGGGTGCGGCCCTGGCAGCGCCGCGCACGGCGGCGGCCCTGCTGGTCCCGCTGTTTGCCGGCGTCCTCGGCGCGACGGGCACCCTGGCAGCGCACGCCGGCCTTCAGGGATTGGGCAGCCTGCTGCTCTACTGGGGAGCGCTTGTGGAGCCGCGCCGCCTCGAGCTGACCGAAATGGAGCTGTCGCTGCCCGGCCTGCCCGCGGGCGCGCCGCCCATCCGCCTGCTGCACATCAGCGACATTCACCTGGAGCGGCCTGGCCAACGCGAGGACGATCTGGTGGCCCTGGCCGAGGCCAGCCGGCCTGACCTTATCGTTATAACGGGGGATTACCTCAACCTGTCGTACAACCGAGACCCGGAGGCGGTCGAGCACGTGTGCTGCCTGCTGCGCCGGCTGAACGCGCCCCATGGCGTCTATGCAGTGCTGGGCAGCCCCCCTGTAGACCTGCGCGAGGTAGTGGTCCCGCTTTTCGAGGGGATGCCTGTCCGCCTCCTGCGCGACGAATGGGTCACTGTCGATCTGGGGGAGGGGCGGTGCGTCCACATCCTCGGTATGGACTGCAACCACGACCCCGAGGAAGACGGCGAGCGGTTGGAAGCGCTCTCCGCATCCGGGCCGTCGGGAAGCGTGCGGCTGCTGCTCTACCATTCGCCGGAGATGATGCCGGGAGCGAAGGAGCAGGGCTTTGACCTGTACCTCTGCGGGCATACCCACGGCGGGCAGGTTCGCCTGCCCTACTATGGGGCCGTGCTGACCAGCTCCAAGCTGGGCAAGCAGTACGTCATGGGCCATTACGCCGAAGAGGGCACCCACCTCTACGTCAGCCGGGGCGTCGGCTTTGAGGGGCTGAGCGCGCCGCGCGTGCGCTTTCTCAGCCCGCCCGAGATTACCCTCTTCACGCTCCGGCCCGCGGCTCCCACGCCGGACGCAGCATAATCTGCCCGTCCTGCACCCGCACCTCAAAACGCAAAAGGCGGCAGCCCTCGCCTTCCGGCCAGGTGGCCCGCCCGCTGCGAACGTCGAAGGTGTAGCCATGTTCGTGGCACTTGATCTGCCCCCGCGCCAGCCGCCCTTTACGTAAATCGGCCGCGGCGTGGGGGCAGATGTTGCTGAAGGCTGCCAGCTCGCCGCCCGCCCGGGTGATGATCGCCTTTTCGCGGCCTACCTGTGCGACGACCATCTCATCCTCCCCAACACCTTGAGCACGAATCTCCGTTGGGAAAAAGCCGTCCGGGCCGGGTGCGTTCTTCTTGCGAAATAGGGGCATCGTCGTCCTCTTCGTCGTTCGCTAGGGGTCTGATTGCCTCAGATAGCCAGTCGTTCGGGAGCGTCCTTTTGAACGGGCCATCAAAAGCCGGTACTATACCACGTATGTCGTTTCTCTCGTCCCTGGGCAGGGCAGCGCGCTCTCCGGCTCTGCGTACAGCGCTCCTTCTCTTCATCGTCGCGCGGCTGCTGCTCAGCGGCTGGGCGCTGCTCGTCACGGCGCTGATTCCCCTGCCGGAGCAGCCTGACGAGCTGCTGCGCCCCTACGTCGGCGCGCCCATCCTCGACGACGGCGCTACCGGCCTTCTCCTGGGGCCGTGGCAGCGGTTCGACACCATGCGCTATCTGGCCCTGGCCCGCGATGGCTATGATGCCGATAACTCGGTCTTTCCGCCACTCTATCCCCTGGCGATCCGGGGCGCAGGCGGGCTGCTGCGCGCCCTCTCCGGCTGGCCGGTCGATACGGCCAACCTCGTCGCGGCCATCCTGATCGGCAACGCCGCCGCCATCGGCGCGCTGGCGCTCTCTTACCGCCTCGTCGAGCGACAACTATCACGGGCAGACCTGCCCAGAACGCTGATCTATCTGCTATTCTTTCCGACCGGCTTTTTCCTTTTGGCGGCCTATACAGAGCCGCTCTTTCTCCTGTTTACGCTCACGTCCTTTCGGGCGATGGAAGGGCAGCGCCCGTTGTGGGCCGGCGTGCTTGGCGCCCTCGCCGCGCTCACCCGCCTGACCGGCGTGGCACTGGTGCTCCCGCTGGCCTACCTTTACCTCGAGCAGCGCGAGTGGAACTGGCGCCGTCTCGACTGGCGGCTGGCGGGCATCCTCCTGCCGGGCGTGGCTTCATTCGCCTTCCTTCTCTGGCGTGCTGCTGCCGGCCTGCCGCCCATGAGCGAAGTCTTCGAGACAGTGTGGCTGCGAAGCACGCGCCTGCCGGGTAGCGATGTAATCATGGCCCTACAAAGCATGCTCAGCGGCAGCGGCCCGCGCGCGGGCGAGTTCGCCCTGCGCTTCGACTTCTTCTGCCTGCTCCTGATACTCGTCACGACGCCCGCCGCCTGGCGCATCAACCGCGCCTACGGGCTGTACAACGTGGCGATGCTGCTCTTCCTGCTCCTGCCCACCTCAGACATTAAGCCGCTTCACAGCCTCTCGCGCTACACGCTCGCATTCTTCCCCACCTTTCTGGCGCTGGGCCAGTTCGGGCGCCGGCCCTGGCGCAATCGCTTGATCCTCTACCCGTCGCTGGCCCTCTATCTCTACCTCAGCGGGCAGTTCTTCATCTGGGGCTGGGTGGCCTGACGAAGCGACGGCTCTACGGCGCCACCTTCACCATATCCAGTACGTCGGCGACCAGATCGTAGCGCCCAAACTGCGGAATGAGATAGACGCCCTGTACGAATGGGCGCATCTCCTCCAGAATCTCCTGCGCGATACGGACTCCTTCGTGCTGCGGCTCCGTCGCCGCGTGCATGCGCTCCCGGTGCGCGTCGGAGATGGTGATGCCGGGCACCTCGTTGTGCAGGAACTCCGTATTGCGGGCGTTGTAGAGCGGCTGGATGCCGACAATCACGGGCACCATCTCGTCGCCCAGCTCCGCGTGGCAGCGTTCGACGAAGGCGCGCGCCGTCCCCGGGTTGAAGACGGGCTGCGTGAGCACGAAATCGGCGCCGTTACGCACCTTCTTGCGCAGCAGCCCGATCTGCCGATCGGGGTCGGCCGCCTCCAGGTTCAGCGCTGCGCCGACCACGAAATTGGTTGCCCGGTCGATGGACGCCCCCGACTGCTCGACGCCGGTGTTCAGTCGCTGCTTGATCAACTGGATGAGGCCGGTGGGCACAATGTCGTAGTTGTCCATCGCCTCGGGGTAGTCGCCGATGTGCGTGGGGTCGCCCATGACGACGAAGAGATTGCGCACGTCGAGGGCGTAGGCGGCGAGCAGGTCGCCCTGGATGCGCAGCAGATTTCGTCCTCGAGTCGGGAAATGCAAAATCGTCTCCAGCCCAACTTTTCGCTGGATGAGCTGGGCGGCGGCCCAGGCGCTCATCCGCATGCGCGCCAGGGGGCTGTCGGCCACGTCCAGGAAGTTGGCGCCCGCTTCCTTCAACATCGTCGCGCCGGCAATCATCCGTTCGGTGGCAATGCCCTTCGGCGGGCGCATCTCCACCGTAGCCACGAAGCGCCCTTCCTGCAAGTATCTGGCGAGCTGGGTGGGCTGGTCGGCCGGTAAGGTGACCCCTCCACGCTGCCGCCGCGTCTGCTGGAGCGGTATCTTTTGTTCGTGCTGCTCGGGATGGTCCAGGGCCGCGCGCATGGCCGCAATATGGGCCGCATGGGTGCCGCAGCAGCCGCCAATGAGGGAGACGCCTGCCCTGAGGAACGCCGCGGCATAATCGCCAAAATAGGCCGGCGTTGCCGGATAGAGGACGCGCCCGCCCTGGATATGCTCCGGCCAACCGGCGTTGGGCATGGCCGAAAGCCGCAGCTCTGGCGCGGCTTCGCGCATCTCCTGGATCAGGCGCAGAACCTGAGAGGGGCCGCTGCTGCAGTTTACGCCGGCTACGTCTACGTCCAGCTCGGCGAGACGGCGGGCCACGTCGGCGGGCGTATCGCCCAGTACGGTCACGTCGTCGCGGGTGAAGGAGATCTGCGCTACAAGGGGCACGTCGGGCGCTACGCGGCGCGCTGCGCGAACGGCTGCCTCCACTTCGCTGAGATCGCTCAGGGTCTCGACGACGATCAGATCGACCCCCTCTACGTCGTCGGGATCGACCAGAGCGGCAATCTGTTCGGCGAAGGCCTCGACGGCCTCGGCCATGCTGACCCGGCCCAGAGGCGCCACATGCACCCCAAGCGGACCGACCGAGCCCGCCAGCAGCACAGAGCGGAAGCTGCCGGCGATGGCGCGGCGGGCCACCGTCACGGCAGCGCTATTGATGGCGCGCACCTGCTCTTCCAGCCCGTGTTCGGCCAGCTTAAAGCGGTTGGCGCCGAAGCTGTTCGTCTCCAGGATGTCGGCGCCGGCGGCGATGTAATCACGATGAACGTCGGCGACAATGGCCGGCTGCGAGACGTTCAGGGCATCAAAACATTCGTCGATGGGGATACCGCGCCCATGCAGCAACGTGCCCATAGCGCCGTCCAGGAGCAATGGGCCTTCGGCCAACCGCTGTTTGAATGCCTCACGATTCATCGTCGTCCTCACACACCGGCCTAGTTGTCGTAAAACAACTCCGCGATCAGGGGAGCGGCGCTCTCGTTGATCAATACGAGCACGGAGGCGCCGCCGGGCGTTGTATAACTCGTCACGTAGTTGTGGTCAAGTACGGCCCGGTTGATGTTCTCCGAGGGGATGCCTTTCGCGATATTGGCCAGCTGGATAAGCTGTTCGAGGCTCAGGTCGGTGCGGATGCCGTCGTGGATCTGCTGGTAGAGGAGGGGCGCCCGCAGGATCAGGTCGTCGATGCCCAGGCTTAGCGCCTTATCGCGGATAGCCATGAGCACCTGCTGCTGCCGTTGGGCGCGGTAGAAGTCACTGTCCTGGTGGCGGGTTCGCGCATAACGCAGAGCCGTATAACCGTCGAACTGATGCGTGCCGGCCGGGATGTAGAGCGGATCATACCCGTAGTTCATGTCGGGGAAGGTGGGGTCGTTGATGTCGTATGGGACTTCCACCGTGATGCCGCCCAGCGTATCGATAACTTCGATGAAGGCGTTAAAATCGACCATGAAGTAGTGATCGACGTTGATGCCGAGGTTGTATTCGACCGTTGCCATCGCCAACTGCGCGCCGCCGGCCGGATTGTTGCCCTGGGCGCCGTAGACAAACGCTGTGTTAATGCGATCGCGCCCGCGGTCGGGGATAACCACGTACAGGTCGCGCGGGATGGAGAGCAGCGAGGCGGTATTGTCCCGGCGGTTGACCGAAAGAACCATCATCGTGTCCGTACGGGAGATAAACGGCTCGCCCGGCCGGCGGTCGATGCCCATGAGCAGGACGTTAATGCGCTCCTCGTCAGCATCGCCGAAGACAGGGAGCGGCGTCGGCGTCGGCTCGCCAGGAGGCAGCGTGGCGATGGGCGCCACGCCGTCCTGTGGCAGAGGCGGCAGGGCAGTGGCGGCTGCGGACTCTGCTGCCTCCTCCAGCGGGTTAAAGGGCTGCTGCGCGGCGGCGACGACCGCTTCGATGGTCAGAAAGGCAAAGAACGACACGGCAATGCCGCTCAGCACGAAGGTGACCGCCAGCGCCAGGCTGAGCCAGCCCGGAATAAGTCCAGTTCTACGTCGTGTTGGTGTCAAGCTACATTCTCCTTGACAGAAAAATCCCGCACATTATATCGGGCCGCTCGCCGGCCTACCTGACGTATAATCCTCTGTTATACCTACTGTTAACCTCCCATCATTATGAAGAAAAACGTAATAAAAACCTTTGACAAAAGGGAGCTGTAGGGATACAGTTAGCTTTAGGGGCGGCCAAGCTGCCAGAAGTAAGTCCGCACAATGGCTGGCCTTCGACGAGGGCCGACACGGAATCGACTACTATGTCCTTAGATCGTTTTGGGCGCAACATCAATTATCTCCGGATCAGTCTGACCGACCGCTGTAATTTGCGCTGCGTTTACTGCATGCCGGAAGATATGACCTTCCGGCCGCGGGCCGAGCTGTTGCAGGACGACGAAATCCTGCGCCTCGTGCGGATCTTCGCCGAGCTGGGCTTCCACAAATTCCGGCTGACGGGCGGCGAGCCGACGGTGCGGGCTAACGTGGTCGATATCGTGCGGGGCATCAGCCAGACTCCCGGCGTGCGGACGGTGGTGATGACGACCAACGGTCTTCTGCTGGCCCGCCAGGCGCAGGCTCTGGCCGACGCCGGCCTGCGACGGGTCAACATCAGCATCGACACGGTCGATCCGGAGAAGTTCCGCAAGCTGACGCGCTGGGGCAAAGTTGAAGACGTGTGGGAGGGCATTGAAGCCGCCGAGGCCGCCGGCCTGGAGGTCAAGCTCAACGCTGTCGTCGTGCGCAACTACAACGATCGGGAGGACGTGGTGCAGCTTGCCGCACTCACTCAGAAGCGCAACTGGCAGGTCCGGTTCATTGAGATGATGCCTTTTGGCGACGTCGCCGACTTCCAGCAGGCTGGCATCGTGCCGGAGGCCGAGCTACGAGCCACTATCGCCGAGGCGCTGGGACCGCTGGAGCTGCTGAACGGCGGCGCGCTGGACGGCGAGGCGCGTCTCTACCGTCTTCAGGATGGGGTTGGCAGACTCGGCTTTATCAGCACCGTCACCGAACCATTCTGCGCCGGTTGCACGCGCGTTCGTCTGACTGCCGATGGGCGGTTGCGCCTCTGCCTGCTGCGCGAAAACGAGGTAAATCTGCTGGATCCGTTCCGTGATGGTGCCAGCGACGCCGAGATGAAGGCGCTGATCGAAGAGGCCATCTGGTGGAAGC
>Ga0123332_1000858_pt1 | contig 30644 bp, 23 predicted proteins | sample BioC12SIPDNA_4_FD_89958 | JGI IMG/M metagenome (GOLD analysis project Ga0123332, IMG submission 89958) | Anaerobic biogas reactor microbial communites from Washington, USA - Biogas_R2_A C12 SIP DNA | ecosystem: Engineered > Bioreactor > Anaerobic > Unclassified | place: Washington, USA... | reverse complement strand
CGGGCCCTGGAATACAACCGGGAAAGCCCCGCCGTGCACCTGGACATGGCGGTGCTTCTCGAGAACATGGGCCGATCGCGCGAGGCGATCGCCTCCGCGCAGGAGGCCTCGCGCCTGGACCCGGAGGACCCCGACCCCCATTGGGTGCTGGCCGGGATATACTTCAACACGCAGCCGAACCTGGACGGGGAATTCCACAGGGCCGTCCGGGAGCTCGAGACGATCCGCGGGCTCGATCCCGGCAACGGGGACGTCTACCGCCATCTCGGCAGGGCGTACTTCGAGATGGAGGAGCCGGAGAAGGCCATCGAGGCCTACGAGAAGTTCCAGAGCATCGTCCCGGATGCCGACACCGGCTACAGGGAGATCGCCAACTACTACTACCGGAACAAGGACATCGGCAAAACCATCGCCTACGTGGAGAAGGCGCTTGCGGCGAACCCGGATTCGGCCGACACCCTCAATCTCCTCGGGAACCTCTACACGGAGCAGCGCCGCGTCCGGGATGCCGTCCCCGTCTACCGGAAGCTTCTGGACATAACCGGGGACGACGGCGTGAAGCACCATCTGGCCGCGCTGCTGTTTGAGTCGGGCCAGTACGCCGAGTCCCGCACGCTCCTCGGGGAGATCCTCGAGGCCGACCCGGGCAACGCCGACGCCCGCATACGGCTCGGCCGCACGCTCGCGGAGCTGGAGGAGTTCGAGGGCGCCATCGAAGCCCTGCAGTCGGTCGACGATGCCGACCCGAAAACCAGGGCCCGGGCGCAGTTTCACCTGGGGCTTGCCTACAAGGGCAGCCGGCGGTACGCCGAGGCCGTCGAAACCTTCACCCGCCTCCTGGAGAGCACGCCGGCCGACACCGAGGAGAATCAAAACGACCGGCTCTTCTACCAGTACCACCTGACGACCGTCTACCTGGCTGCGGGGGAACCCGAACGGGCCGTCGGCGTCGCCGAGCGGGAGTTCGAGGCCAATCCCGGCAGCGCCCGGAGCGGGATCTTCTACGCCGACACGCTGGCCGACGCCGGCAGGACCGCCGACGCCCTGGCCGTCCTCGGCCGGCTGCTCGACGAGCACCCCTCGGAAACGGATCTGTACCTTCACCTGAGCCAGATGCACCTGAAGGAGAAACGCTACGCCGAAGCGCTGTCGGCGCTGGAGCGGGCCCGAAACGCCGGACCCGGGGATGCGGAAACGCTGGAACGGCTGAAGATCCAGCGCGTGGCCGTCTACGAGAGGCAGAAGGACTACGACCGCGCCGAATCCCTGCTGCGGGAACTTCTGGAGGCGAACCCGAACCACGCCGGGGCGCTCAATTACTTCGGGTACATGCTCGCCGACCGCGGGATCCGGCTCGACGAGGCGCTCGGGTACGTCAGCAGGGCGCTCGAGATCGACCCGGACAACGGGGCCTACCTGGACTCGCTCGGCTGGGCCTATTTCAAGCTGAACGACCTCGAGAACGCCGAGACCTACCTGGTGGCGGCCGGGAAGAAGGAGAAGGACGATCCCGTGATCCTCGACCACCTTGGGGACCTCTACTACAAGACCGGCGATTTCGGGAAGGCCCGGGATCTCTGGACCGAGTCCATCCGCATATCCACCGATCCGGAGGAGATCGGGAAGATCCGCCGGAAACTCGACAGGGTCCGGGAGAAGATCCCGCCGCGGTGACCCCCCCCCGGGCAGGCGCCCGGCGTCCACGGCCGCCGGCAGAAAGATGCGGGAAGATGCAGGTCGCGATCCGTTCCTTCGCCAAAATCAACCTGGCGCTCGCCGTCCTCGGGAAGCGCCCCGACGGCTACCATGCCATCCAGACGGTGCTGCAGGCCGTCAGCCTCCACGACCTCCTGGTATGCCGCCCGGCGGATCGCCTGGAGCTTTCCTGCAGGGGCCTGCCCGGCGTCCCGGACAGGGAGAACCTGGTCTGGAAGGCCGCGGTCCTGCTCGCCGGCGCGGCCGGCGGCCGGCGCGGGGCTCGGATAACGCTCGAGAAGAGGATCCCGGCGGGGGCGGGCCTGGGCGGGGGGAGCAGCAACGCGGCGGCGACGCTCCGGGCCCTTTGCAGGCTGTGGGGCCTCGGGATGGGCACGGCTGATCTGCTCCCCATCGCGGCCGAACTCGGCTCGGACGTCCCCTTCTTTCTCCTGGGAGGCGCGGCCCTCGGTTCGGGGAGGGGCGAGAAGCTCGAGCCGCTGGAGGATCCCCCGGCCGAAAACCTCCTGATCCTCTTCCCCGGGGTGTCCGTCTCGACGGCGGAGGCGTACCGTTCCCTGAATTTGGGATTGACTTTGGAGACCGAAGACACTAGAATTCATCGTTTCTGTGGCCAGATGAAACAGGGCCGTACCTATCTGGCCGGGATCTTTAATGATTTTGAGGCATCGATCCTCCCCGCCTTTCCCCCTATCAGGGAAGCCGGGGACTTTCTCCGGCGGCATGGGGCAACAGCCGTCCAGCTGTGCGGGAGCGGATCTGCCGTCTTCGGATTCTTCCCAGGCGAAGAGTCAGCACTCGCAGCGTCGCGGTCGGCGACCGACAGGAACTGGCGGGTATTTCCGGCGAAGACCCTTTCTCGAACTGAGTATTTCCAAAACATGTTTGGGTAGGCGCCGGTGCAGGCCTCGGGGGCTTCCAACGGTCCCGGGCCGCAGGCTGCCGTGCACATTGCATTGCTGGGGCGTCGTCAAGCGGTAAGACACAGGTCTTTGGAACCTGCATCGGAGGTTCGAATCCTCCCGCCCCAGCCAAAAACACACCGCACCAGGAGTGATAGACCGATGAGCGCCCGACGCACGAAGATTGATTCGAACCTGAAGATATTCTCCGGGAACGCCAACCGGGCCCTGGCCCAGCAGATCTGCGACTTCCTGAGTATCCCCGTCGGGAAAATGAACCTGAGCGCTTTCAGCGACGGGGAGCTCTACTGCCAGATCCTGGAGAATGTCCGGGGCAAGGACGTGTTCATCATCCAGCCGACCTGCTGCCCCGTCAACGGCAACCTGATGGAGCTGCTGATCATGATCGACGCCTTCAAGCGCTCTTCGGCGTCGCGGATCACCGCCGTGATCCCCTACTACGGGTACGGCAGGCAGGACCGGAAGGACAAGCCCCGGGTGCCGATCTCGTCCAAACTGGTGGCGGACCTGCTCACCGCCGCCGGCGCCAACAGGATCCTGACGACCGATCTGCACGCGGGGCAGATCCAGGGCTTCTTCAACATACCGGTCGACCATCTGTACGCCGCGCCGGTCCTGATCGAGTACCTGAAGAAGCAGAACATCCCCGACCTGACCGTGGTCTCCCCCGACGCCGGAGGCGTGGAGCGCGCCCGGGCGCTGGCCAAGAGGCTCGACACGGACCTGGCGATCGTCGACAAGCGCCGCACCAAGCCGAACGAGGCGGAAATCCTCCACATCATCGGCAAGGTCAGCGGGAGGAACATCATCATCTGCGACGACATGATCGACACGGCGGGGACGCTGGTGAACACCGCGGCGGCCCTCCGCAAGAAAAAGGCCCGGAGAATCATCGCCTGCGCGACCCACGGGGTGCTGAGCGGCCCGGCCCTGGAGCGCCTGAAGAAATCGCCGGTGGAGAAGATCATCCTCACCAACACGGTCCCGATCGAAGGTCCCAAGCTGCTGCCGAACATGGTCGTGCTCAGCGTCGCCCAGCTGCTGGGCAAGGCCATACAGAGCATCCACGAGGAAACGAGCGTCAGCAATCTTTTTGTATAGAGAGTCATCGGGCCGCGGGAGCCCCGGGGGCCGCACCTGTCGGCCCCGGGGCCTTTGCGGCTCCCCCAGGAAGGAGTTGGATTTCATGCCAACAACGGTAATTGAAGCTCAGAAGCGCACCCCGGGCGGGAAGAATGCCAACAGGAGGATCCGCTGTTCGGGGAGGATCCCCGCCGTCATGTACGGCCCGGGGAAGGAACCGGTCGCCATCAGCGTGGACCCCCAGGCCATCCGGGCCGTCCTCCATTCCGAGGCCGGACGCAACTCGATCTTCGGGCTCAGCATCGAGGGGTCCCGGGAAGACAACGCCATGGTGAAGGACTATCAGCTCGATCCGGTCGAGGGGTCCCTGCTCCACGCCGACTTCATCGAGATCGCCATGGACAAGCCTCTGACGCTCGAGGTCAACATCGAAATCGTCGGCGAAGCGGAAGGGGTGAAGCTCGGCGGCGGCATCATGGACACCGTGACCCGGTCCATCGAGGTCGAATGCCTTCCGCGAGACATTCCCGAATCCATCAAGGTGAACGTCGGCGGCCTCAAGATCAACGACTATGTCCGCGTGAAAAACCTCGAGGTGGATCCGAAGGTCCGGATTCTCTCCGACCCGGAAGTCGTCATCGTTACGATCATACCTCCGGTCAAGGAGGAGGCGGCCGCGGTGGAGGCGGCCGCGGAGGCCGAGGAACCCGAAGTGCTCAAGAAGGGGAAGACGGCCGCAGAAGGCGAAGAGACCGACGGGAAGGCCTGATACGTCTCTGTCCGGGGTTTTTCGCCCGGCGCGTCCGGGGCGGATACCCCGGGGGGGTGCGGGAGTCACGGACACGGACAGCATCGAAGCGGTCATCGTCGGCCTGGGGAACCCGGGGGAGCGCTACGGCCGGAACCGGCACAACGCCGGCTTCCTGGCCCTGGACGCGCTGGCGGCAGAGGCTGCCGGCCGGTGGTCGCACCGGCAGCTGGCCGATGTCTGCGGGATCGAGATCGCCCGGCGCCCGGTGCTGATGGCCAAGCCGCGGACCTACATGAACCGCAGCGGGGAGGCGGTCGGGGATCTGCTGGCGGGGCTCGGGCGGACGCCGGGGGACCTGCTGCTGGTCTACGACGACCTGGACCTGCCGCTCGGCCGGATCCGCATACGCCCCGCGGGCTCCGCCGGCGGGCACCGCGGGGTCGCGTCGGTCCTGCGGGTACTGGGCACCGAGGAAATCCTGCGGGTGCGCATGGGCATAGGCCGGCAGCCGATGCCGGGGGACCGGAAGGATTTCGTGCTGTCGGACTTTCTCCCGGAAGAGGAGGCGGAACTCAACGGGATGATCAAAAAAGCCGGGGACGCCGTGACATCGATACTCATCGACGGCGTCTCCAAATCTATGACGATGTTCAATGCATGACGCAGCAAGGAGAGAACCGTGAGAACTTACGAAGTGGTTTTTGTCGCCGCTCCCACTGTATCGAGCGAGGAGCTGGAGGGCTTCATCAACCACATCCATACCGTGGTTGAGGGTAAAAACGGCACAGTGGTCAAAGTGGACAACTGGGGGAAGAAATCCCTGGCCTATAAAATCAAGCGATTCCGCGAGGGCTACTACGTCGTTCTCACCATCGAGGGGGACGGCGGCGCCATCGCGGAACTGGAGCGGCGTTTCCGGGTCACCGACTACATCCTCCGCTTTATTTCGGTCCGCGTCGACGAGGCGCTGAAGCGGTCGGACAAGATCAAGGCCGCGAGACAGAGAAAATCGAAGAACCAGGCGCCGGCGGCTCCCAAGGCCGAAGCCGGGCCGGAACAGGATACGTCATCTTTGTAGGGGCACCAGGGGCCGGCCGCAGCGGGACCGGTTCCTCTAAGGCAGAAAGGTTGATACTATGGCAGGTCCAAGAAGGTTCAGTGTTCGGCGCAAGAGGGTGTGCAAGTTCTGCACCGAAAAAATAACCTATATCGATTTCAAAGACGGCAAGCTGCTCGGCCATTTCATTCCCGAACGGGGCAAGATACTGCCCAGACGGATCAGCGGGGTCTGCTCGACGCACCAGCGACTGCTCTCGGAAGCCATCAAACGGGCCCGGCACATCGCTCTCCTTCCGTTTGTTTCCGATTAAGAATTTTTTCGAGAGGGTGCACCATGAAGGTCATACTGAAGCAGGATGTTGAGACACTGGGCAATGCGGGCGACATCGTGAATGTGGCCTCCGGGTACGGCCGGAACTTCCTCGTGCCCCGGGGCCTGGCGACCGAGGCGACGCCGGGGAACATCCGCATCGCGGAGCAGGATAAAAAGGCGCAGGTGCGGCGGGACTTCCGCGAAAAGGAGGCTGCCGCCATCCTGGCCCGGGACATCGTCAAACTGACCCCCGTATTCCGCCGGAAAACCGGCGAGGAGGGGGCGCTTTACGGATCCGTGACGGCCATCGACATCGCCGACTTCCTAATCGGGCACAAGGTGGAGATCGACAAGCGCAAGATCCAGCTCGACGAGCCCATCAAGGCCGTCGGGGAGTACCAGGTGCCCATCCGCCTCCACCGCGAGGTCACGGTGCCCATCAAGGTCATCGTCGAGAGCGAGCCCGAAGAAGCCTCCTAGACGGACCGGAGCCGCAGATCGCCGGTTGCGGGTGCCGCATCCGGGGGAAGTGCCCCCCGGCGCCGCCCGTTGCCCGGTCCACATTCTACCTGGGATCCGTCAGTGGCCATGGCCGACATCAGCCTGGAAAAAGTTCTTCCGAACAACCTCGAAGCGGAGCGCTCCGTGCTGGGCGCCATTCTGCTCGACGACAGCGCGTCCATGGCGGTCTTCGAAAACCTCAAGGCGCAGGATTTCTACCTCGAAAGCCACCGCCGCATTTTCGAGAAGATGCTCCTGCTGCTCAACAGCTCACGGCCCATCGACCTGGTCACGCTCAAGGAAGAACTCCACCGCTCCGGCGAGCTCGAAAGCGTCGGGGGCGCCGCCTACATCGCGGGCCTCACCGACGGGCTCCCCAGGGCCCTGAACATCGAGTTCTACGCCGCGATCGTGCGCGAGAAATCCACCCTCAGGCGCCTGATCCAGATCTCGAACGAAACCATGGCGCGCAGCTACCGGGACGAGGATCCGGCCGGGGAGATCCTGCAGCAGATGGAGCGGGCGGTTTTCGACATCGCCAACCAGCAATTCCGCACCGGCTTCTCCCCGGTCTTCCCCATCGTCAGCAGCGTCTTCAAGGAGATCGAGGAGCTCTCGAACAGGAAAATGCCCGTGACCGGCCTGGGCACCGGATTTGCGGACCTGGACCGGATGACGGCGGGGCTGCACGGCTCGGATCTCGTGATCATCGCGGCGCGCCCCGGGCTCGGCAAGACGAGCCTCTGTTTGAACATCGCCGAGAACGTCGCGATCGAGCAGCGCAAATCCGTCGGCATCTTCAGCCTGGAAATGAGCAAGGAGCAGCTGGTCAAGAGGCTCCTGTGCAGCCAGGCCCGCATCGACGCCCACAGGGTCAACACCGGGTTTCTGAACAAGGAGGACTGGAACAACCTCAACCGCGCCTCCGGGGACCTTTCCGAAACCAGGATCTTCATCGACGACACCGCCAGCGCGACCGTCACCGAGCTGCGCTCGAAATCGCGCCGGCTCAGCATGGAACACGGCCTGGACCTCCTCATCGTGGACTACCTGCAGCTGATGTCCGGGTCGGGCCCGCGCTACGAAAACCGCACGCAGGAGATCTCGCAGATATCCCGGGGGCTGAAGGGGCTGGCCAAGGAGCTCGGCATACCCGTCATCGCGGTGTCCCAGCTCAGCCGCGCCATCGAATCCAGGACCGGCGAACACAGGAAGCCGCAGCTGTCGGACCTGCGGGAGTCCGGCTCGATCGAACAGGACGCCGACGTCGTTCTGTTCATCTACCGCGAGGAAGTGGTCCACCCAACCGAGGACAACAGCGGGCTCGCCGAGCTCATCATCGGGAAGCAGCGCAACGGCCCGACCGGGTCCATCCCGCTCGCGTTCAGCAAACAATTCACCCGGTTCGACAGCCTCTACCAGGAGGCCTGACCGGCGGCTGCAGGATTGGTGGCCTACCATGGCGGATCGCACGGAAGAACACAGCACGGCCGGGCCCGGGGCCGGAGGCGCCGGCCGCCGGTACCCCATGCCCGAACGGCGCCAGACGTGGGCCGAAATCGACCTCGGGGCCCTCAAAGCCAACTACGCCGCCCTGCGCGCCCTCGCCCCCGCACCCCCGGAGGTCGTGCCCGTCGTCAAGGCCGAGGCCTACGGCCACGGCGCGGTCCCCGTCGCCCGGGCGCTGGCCGAAGCCGGCGCGGCGGTCTTCGCCGTCGGCGCGGTGGAGGAGGGCGTTGCCCTCCGCCGGGCGGGCGTCGCCCAGGACATCCTCGTCCTGTCGACGACCTGGTCCGGCCAGGAGCCCCTGGCCCTGGAGCACCGCCTGATCCTGGCGATCGATGCGCCGCAGTCGGTCGCAGCGCTCGACGCGGCCGCCCGGGAGAAGGGCCTCCAGGCCCCCGTGCACGTCAAGATAGACACCGGTATGGGGCGGCTGGGGGTCCGGGGGGACCTGCTCGGGCCGCTCCTGGACGCCCTGCGGCGGGCCGGGCGCGTCGTCCCCGACGGGGTTTTCACCCACCTGGCCCGCGCCGACGAAGCGGATCCCGCCTTCACCGAGGTGCAAACGCGCCGGTTCGAGGCCGCCCTGGCCGCCCTCGGGGAACGCGGCCTGCGCCCCCGGCGTGTCCACTGCGCCAACAGCGCCGGTCTGCTCTACCACCCGGCCCTGCGCAAGTGGGGCGCCCGGGCCGGGATCGCGCTGTACGGATACGCCCCGGGCCCCCTTCCGCCCCCCGTCGAGCTCCGCCCGGTCCTGTCGCTCCAGACCAGGGTGGGCCCCGTCCGCCGGATTCCCGCGGGCGAGCCGGTCGGGTACGGGGGGCGCTTCGTCGCGTCCAGGCCGACCTGCTACGCCACGCTCCCGATCGGGTACGCCGACGGGCTCCCCCGCGGGCTTTCGGGCAACTGCCGCGCCATCGTCTCGGGCCGCCTGGTTGCGGTCATCGGGACGATTTCCATGGACATGGTCGCAGTGGATCTGACCGACCTGCCCGAGGCGCGCGAGGGGGACGTGGCGACGCTGCTGGGCGCCGGGGGGGGCGCCAGCCTGACGGCCCAGGCGTGGGCCGGGCCGCTCGGAACGATCCCCTACGAAATCCTGTGCGGGATTTCCTGGCGCGTTCCGAGACTCTACACCTAGCCCGCCCGGAGGCGCCATGAAGATCGCAACCTGGAACGTCAACGGCATCCGCGCCAGGCGGCAGCAGGTGCTGGAATGGATCGAACGCGAACGCCCCGACGTCGTCTGCCTGCAGGAGCTGAAGGCCGCGCGCGATCAGGTGCCGCCGGACCTGGCCGGGATGGCCGACTACTGGTGCCGCTGGCACGGGGAGCGCGCCTACTCCGGGGTCGCGCTCCTGGTCCGGCGGACAGTGTTCGCGCGGGAGCCCGAGTTCGGCCACCCCGGTTTCGACTGCGAAACGCGCGTGGTGACCGCCCGGTCGGGTTCGCTCGTGCTCGGGTCGGTCTACGTGCCCAACGGCGGCAAGGACTACGGCGCCAAGCTGCGTTTCCTGGACGCGATGCGTGCATACGCGGCCGGATGCCGGCAGCGGGGCCTGGACCTGGTCCTCTCGGGCGACATGAACGTCACCCGCACCGACATCGACGTGCACCCGAAGGAGAGGAAGCCCGGCGCCATCGGCCAGCGCCCTGACGAGCGGAAGCTGTTCGAGCGCGTGCTCGACGAAGGGGGGCTGGTGGACGTCGGCCGGCAGCTCGACCCGGACAACGACCGCCTCTATACCTGGTGGCCCCCCTGGCGGCAGATGCGCCAGAAAAACATCGGGTGGCGGCTCGACTACGTCCTGGCGTCGCGGGCGCTGGCAGACCGCATGCCGGCCTGCACGGTGCTGTCGGGCACGGGCACGAGCGACCATGCGCCCGTGGTGGCCGAAGCGGGGATCTGAGCCCGGCCCGGGGCACCCGGGGCTCATTCCCCCCGGGACAGCTCCCTGCACAGCTCGGCCCCGAAGGGATAGAAGTTCCCGTAGATGCGGTAGCGGGCGGCGGCCTGGGAATCCAGGTACTGCTGGCAGGATTGGCCCCTGCCGACGGCCCGGGAAACACCCCTGCGGAGCCCCTTGGCGGCTTCCAGCACGTCCTTGACCGACTGCAGGTTCGACACCTCCCCCCTGCCGGAGACGACGGAGACAAGCTCTTCCGGGGTCTTCTCCTCCTGTTCGGATACTGCGCTTTCTTTGTCGGGGATCGCCGGTATCAGCAACGGGATGGAGCCGATCACCTCTTCGAGCGCGTCGATCCACCCGCTGGCGCTCCCCCCGGCGGAGGCGTCGATATCGGGGTAGCGGGAGGCTTCGAACAGACTGCCCGCGAAGAGCACCTTCTCATCCGGGACATAGGCGACGATGTCGGCCACGGTCCGCGCCGCGTGCGGCAGGGCCTGGATCCTGATCTCCAGGTCCTCCGGGTACAGGTACATCTCCCGCTTGAAGGTGAACAGGGGGTAGGCGGGGGGCTCCATCCGGAGGATGCGGGGGTAGTCGAGAACGCCTTCGGCCTCCGCGCCTTCGGCCTTTGCGGGGGGCAGGAGCGGCTCCTGCTGGCGGAATCCGGAGAGCATCACGGCCCCCTCCCGGGCGAAATGCTCCACGCCCGCCGTCTGCGCAAAGGAAAAACCGGTGCGGACCATCCAGCGCACACTCCCCCCGGGGATCCTTTCCAGGGCGGATACGACGGCGGTCAAATCCGGTTCCGGCGGCGGATCGAACAGCAGGGTCCCCTGCCCCGTGACCACGGCCGCGATATTCCAGCCGGTCTCCTCCACGGGCAAAAAATAGCAGTGGCCGCTGACCGGCGTGAACCGGTCCGCCGCGGGGGCCGGCCCCGCAGCGGCGGCGACAAGCAGCGCTACGGCTGCTACTATGGCTTGGTTCATGGCATGGCCCGATCGTTAGGGCGCGCCCCCCGGACCCCGGTCCCGGTGGGCGCACACCCTACACTATAGAGCGAAAGGGCCGAATAGTCGACCCCGTAATCGCGCCCGCAATCCGGATCCCCGCGCCCGGGGGTCCTCCGGGAAAACGGGTCTTTCTCTCGGCCCGCGATCCCTTTATAATGGATTTCCTCCCGGGGCTTCCCGGGCGCATTTTCGGACCATGGAGCAGGGCGGAAACGGTATGGCGGACCTGTCGGATGTACGCGAAGCGATTCTGGCGGGGGATGCACCCCGGGCGGCCGGCGCCGCCCGGGGTGCCCTTGCATCCGGCGCGGCGCCGGCCGAGATTGTCGCCGGCGGAATCGGCCCCGCCCTGGAGGAAACCGGGAAAAAATTCGAGGAGGGGGAGTTCTTCGTCCCGGAGCTCCTGATGGCGGCGCGCGCCACCAAGGGCGTCTTCGAGATTCTCCGCCCCCTGCTGGCCGCGGGCGGGTCGGAACCCGCGGGGACGGTCGTGCTGGGCACGGTCCGGGGCGACCAGCACGACATAGGGAAGAACCTCGTCGGGGCCATGCTGGAGGGGGCCGGCTTCGAGGTGACGGACCTCGGGGTGGACGTGGCCCCGGAGACGTTCGTCGACGCCGTCCGGGCGCGGCGGCCCCAGATCCTGGGCCTGTCGGCCCTGCTGACGACGACGCTCCCCTCCATGAAGGATGTGGTGGACGCCCTCGGAGCGTCCGGGCTCCGGGAGGGGGTCCGGGTCCTGGTGGGCGGCGCCCCGGTCACCGCGGAGTTCGCCGCCGCGATCGGGGCCGACGGCTACGGCGAGAGCGCTTCCGATTCCGTGGAGGTGGCGCGCCGCCAAGCGGCCGCGCTGCGCCGGGCCGCGGGCGGGCGCGGGCACGAGGAGCATTCATGAACGACCGGCAGTGGGACACCCTGGTATCCGTTATCGCGGGCGGTACGCACTTGCCGCCCCCGGCGGGCTTCATCATCGACAGCCCGTGGCTCCCGAAATGGGCGGGGCACACGATCCTCGATTACTTCACCGACGATGGCGCGTTCCTCCGGGACAACCTCAGGGCCATCGACACGTTTCCGGAAGCCCTGTTCCTGCCCGGCTTCTGGTCCGAGTACGGGATGTGCACGGAGCCGTCGGCCTTCGGCGCGGTGCCGGTCTGGGAGGAGAACGCCTTCCCGTTCGCCCGGAAGGTCCTCTCCTCGCCCGGGGACGCGCTGCGGATCGGGAAGCCGGACCCGCGCAAGGACGGGCTCCTGCCCTTCGTCCTGAAGCGGCTCGAGCACCTCCGCCCCGACATCGAGCGCGCCGGGCACCGCATCCGGTTCGCGGTTGCGCGCGGCCCCCTCAACATCGCCTCCTTCCTCATGGGCACAACGGAGTTTCTGACCGCCCTGAAAACCGACCCGGACGCGATGCACCACCTGCTCGGCGTCATCAGCGGCTTCCTCGAGGAATGGATCGCCCTCCAGCGGGAGCGTTTCCCCTCCATCGACGGGGTGCTCGTCCTCGACGACATCGTCGGGTTCATCGGGCGCGGGGATTTCGAGGCCTTCGGCCTCCCCTACCTGAAGCGGGTGTTCCGCGCGGAGGTGGCCGTGAAGTTCTTTCACAACGACGCCCCCTGCAAAGTCTGCGCCCCCTACCTCGGGGACATCGGCGTCAATCTCCTCAATTTCGGGACCCAGCACACGCTTGCGGAGATGAAGGAGTGGACCGGCGGCCGCATCGCCCTCATGGGCAACATCCCCCCGCGGGACGTCCTGGCCAGGGGCACGCCCGGGGAGGTCCGGCGCCTGACCGCGGAGATGCTCGACGCACTCGGGGACCCCTCGCGCCTGATCGTTTCCTGCGGCGGAGGCATGCCCCCGGACGCCCCCACCGAAAACATCCGGGCCCTGATCGACGCCGCCGCCGCGTGGGGGCCCACCCCCTGACCGGGGCCGCTACGCCCGCCCGCCGGCCCGGACCCCGGAGAACCGGAGCGCCCACACGCGCCACAGGGCCTCCAGGGCGATGGCCACCGACATTTTGCTCCGGCCCGCCCGGCGCTCGTGGAACACGATGGGGAACTCCGCGTGGGCAAACCCGAGCCTGTGGGCGCGGTACTTCAGCTCGATCTGGAAGCTGTAGCCGGTGCTCCGCAGCGAGTCCAGGTCCATCGCCCGCAGGGCCTGGGCGGACCAGCCGTTGAAGCCGCCGGTGAAGTCCCTGATTCCCACCCCCAGAACGCAGCGGGAGTAGAGGCTGCCGAATCGCGACAGCAGGCGCCTCGGGAGGCCCCAGTGGGCCGTGCCGCCCCCGGGGACGTAGCGGGACCCGATGACGACGTCGGCCTCGCCGGCCAAATCGAGCATCCGGCCCAGGTAGCGCGGGTCGTGGCTCCAGTCCCCGTCCATCTCGATAATGAAGTCGTGCCCCCGGCCCAGGCCCCAGGCGAAACCGTCCACGTAGGCCCTTCCCAGTCCCGTCTTCTTCCCCCGGTTGAGCAGGAAGACCCGGCCCGAAGGGTCCTGCTCGACGCACCGCAGCACGGCGCCGGCGGTGCCGTCCGGGCTCCCGTCGTCGACGACGAGCACGGAAAGGCGGGGGTCCGCGCCGAGGACCGCGGGGATCAGCCGGACGATGTTGTCGCGCTCGTTGTAGGTGGGGATGACCGCCAGGGGGCGGCGGGGGCTTCGATCTGGCATCCGTGTATCCTATATCATTGCCTGCGGGTTTGCAGGAAAATCCCGGCGCCTCCGGGCGGCCTTACCGGTTGCAGACCAGGACCCGGTCGAGCACCCGCAGCATCTCCCTGCCGCCCGGGACGAGGGCCTCGACGCCGGAGGCTGGCGCGAGGGCGAACACGCGCCCGGGGCCGCGCCAGGCCTCCGCAAATTCCTCGTCGGACAGTAGGATTTTCGGGGAATCCCCGTAGCGCAGGCCCGGGACGAGGGCGTAGGCCTCCCCCCGGTACACCTCGACCCCGATCGGGACGTAGAAGTTCAGCGAATTGGCCGATTCGTAGTCGCCGACGACCACCGCGCGGTCGCCCGGTCCGGCCTCCCGGGCGATGGCCAGCGCGAATTTCTTCGACGAGATGAGGTCTTCGCATATATGGAGGCTCCAGTGGGCCATCCCGAAGACGGCCGCCATTGTCAGGGCCACGCAGACGATCGCCGGCACGCGCCGGCCGCGGCGCTCGAACCCGAGGGCGGCGACAAACCCGGCCGCCAGGGCCAGGACGGCGGCCGCGGCCGGCCCGAGCAGCCGCGCGGCCATCTCCGGGGGTATCTCGGCCAGGATGCTGAAATCGGTCTCGGCGATCCGGTCGGGCGACTCCGGCAGGGCGTAGTCGAAACCGCCCCCGGCGGCGATCCAGGCGCCCGCGAGGATCGCGAAGGCCAGGCATAGCAGGCCGAAAAGGGCGAGCCCGCGGAACCCCCAGAGCACCGCCCGGCCCCCCCGGCCCCGGTGCATCGCCGTGCCCGCCAGCACGGCCAGCGCAGGCAGGGCGGGGAAGGCGTAGTGCTCCAGGCGGGCCGAAAGGGAGAAAAATCCCAGGACCACGACGGCCCAGGCGACGGCCAGGCGGACCAGGATGCGCTCGGGCGCGTCCCCGGGGCCGCGGCCGGCCCGCAGCGCCGCCGGCAGAAAGGCCGTCCACGGGAAGAACCACACCGGGACCAGGGCCCAGAACAGCCACAGGGGGACCGACCAGAGAACGGGGAGCGCCCGCATGCCCAGAAACCGCAGCACCTGCTCCTCGAGAAAGAAGTATTCGAGGAACCCACGGTTGTCCAGCGCCGCCATCGCGTGCCAGGGGGCCGCCAGCGCCAGATACAGCGCGGCGCCCGGCAGCAGGTGCAGGGTCCTCCACCGGGGACGCTCGCGCCCGAGCAGAAAGAAAACGGCCGCGATCCCCAGGGGGAAGGCGACGCCTACCAGGCTCTTGCACATCGTCGCGCCGGCGGCTGCCCCGTAGAAAACCAGCGCGGGGCCGAGGGGGCGCCGCGGGTCGAGGCGCCACCGGAGCAAAGCCCAGACCGCCAGCGCCAGCAAGAGAACGAGCCAGACGTCGTGCAGGGTTTCGCGGGTGAACAGGTAGGCGCCCGCCGAAAAGGCCGTCGCCAGCCCTGCGGTCATCGCGGCCGCCGGATCGCCCGCCCGGCCGGCGGTACAAGCCACGATCAGCACCAGCGCCACGACGGCGCAGGCCGTCGGGAACCGGAGGGAGAACTCGTTGATCCCGAAGGTCTTGAAACTGGCCGCGGTCACCCAGTACAGCAGGGGGGGCTTTTCGAGGAACCGGACCCCGTTGGCGTAGGGCGTTACCCAGTTCCCGCTCTCGACCATGCCGAGCGCGGGCTGCACGTAGTAGGCCTCGTCGTAATCGGTCACGGCGCGGCCGGCCGTCGACGCCAGGTAGACCGCGGCCGCGAGGAGGACCGGCAGCAGCACCGATGCACGGCGCCCGATGCCGCCGCCGGGCTCAATCTGTGTCATAGTCGGCCGCCCTTACGGGTGCGTGGACCCGGTTCGATGGACAACCCGCGCGGGGGCGGGTCAGGCCTCCTGGCGCGGGTCGTTGATCAGGTACTTGGCGACGACGGACTCGAGCGGGTCGGGTACGGCCTCTCCCCGGCGGAGCCTGCGGAGGATGTCGAGGTCGGACGCCCACGCCCTGTGGCCGGGCGCCAGGAAGCAGTCGCTGCCGGGCTCGTAGTCGAACCCCAGCCTGCCGTCCTTGAAATAGTAAAACCGGTCGTTCTCCTCGGTCGCGTACAGCTGCATCAGCGGCGGGATATCCCCCGGAACGAACCAGAGCTTGATCTCCCGCTCCGCGTCCGCGGGGTTGGCCGAGGCGTGGATGAGATTGTCCATGCGGTCGCTGACGACCTTCCCCGCCCCGTCCTTGATGGGGACGAGGGTGCCCAGCGCGCGGATCGAGCCCGGCTTGTCGGACCGGGCCACGTGGGGATCGGTGGGCCCGGCAACGTCCCGTATCCGCCTGATGGCGTCCGGGCCCTGGTAGACGATGGCGATCACGCGCTGCCTCCACTCGGCGTCCTTGTAGTGCAGGTGCCCCATGATGTACTCGAGCAGGGAGGGGTAGAAGGCCTTCCCCCGGTGTTCGGCGTAATGCACTTCGGCCAGCATCCGGCTCACCCGGACGACTTTCGCGCCCGCGAAATGCAGCCCCGTGTGGAACTCGGCCAGCTGGGAAAGCAGGTAGCCGGTCAGGGAGTTCTTGAGCGCGTCCGGCTTGATCAGTACCAGGGTTTGTTCCAGTTCCTCGGTTTTCATGCGGCGTCTTCCTTTCGATGGGATACTCGGCTACCGGCGCAGGTTCCCGATGGCGGCATGCAGGTTTTCGAACAGGTCTTCGATGCGGCCGGTGGGCACGGACGAGAATGCCAGCCGGACCAGCCCCGAGAGCACGATCACCCCGGTGTCGAAATGCGCCAGCAGCTCCTGGCGCACGGCCTCGGCCGGCACGCCCTTGGGCCGGACGCACATGAAGTAGCCGGAGTTGAAGGGCATGACCTCAAAGCTCGCGCCGTATTCGGGGTGCCGCCCGAGGACCGCGCGGATCTCCCCGGCCCTGCCGGACAGGATGGCGAGCTTTTGCTCTTTCTGGGCCGCGTAGCCGGGATCGGTGTACCCCGCGAGCAGAATCGACTGGGAGATGTTCGGGGCGTTCGAGATGCTCCCGCGCACGACGCCCGCCGCCTTGTTCTCGAGAGCCGCAAGCGCGGCGGCGCCGGCCCCCCGGAACCCGAAGGTCACGAACCCCACCCGGAACCCCCAGACGTAGTCCTCCTTGGTGGAGCCGTCGAGCTTGACGCCGAGCACGTTCGGGTGCAGGTCGGCCAGCAGGGAGAACAGGGATTCCCGGAAAACGCCCTCCTCGTAGACCAGGCCGAAGTAGGCGTCGTCGAGGATCACCACGATCCGGCTCCCCTCGTCGGCCGCCTCCCTGAGCGCCTCGGCCAGGCCGAGCGCCTCCTGTTCCGTGACGGTGTACCCGGTGGGATTGTTCGGGAAATTCAGAAGGACGATTTTCTTGCCCGGCCCGCCTGCGCGCAGCGCCCGGGAAAAGGCCGCGACGTCGTAGCCGCCCCCGTCAAAGGTGTTGTACAGGGAAAACCGCGCCCCGTACCCTTCGACGAATACGAGCTCGTAGTTGTCCCAGTACAGGTCCGGAAGCACCATGGTGTCCCCGGGATCCACGAACAAGTACCCGCTGACCGAGAGCGCGTGGGTCAGCGCGGCCGTCACGACCGGCAGGCTGTATTGTTTCCCCTCGAGCCCCGGATTTTTCTCCCGCATCAGCCTCTGCCACTCCCGGCGCAGCCGGGGAACGCCGAAGCTGGAGGCGTAGAGGAAGGATTCGGACGGGACGTTCACCATGGCTTCCATGCACTCGAGCGCAAGGGGGGATCCGTCCTCCTCGAAGGCGGTCCCGATCGTCGCGTTGATCTCGGCGTCCCTGGCCTCGGCCGTTTGCCCCAGAATCCCCTTCGAGGGGAAGTAGATGGACCGGCCGCGCGAGGACAGCATTCCGAAGACGGCGGGCGCGTCCGTTTCGAGGTCCCTGTTCAGTGCCGCGGCGATAGGGTTCTGCGTATGCATCTGTCGTCTCTCCCCGGGTGAAACCGACGCATTATCCCAGACGCCCCAGTATCGCGTCAAGCTGCGCTTTGAGTTCCGCGGGCAGCCTGGGGCCGAACTTCGGGTAGTGTTTGGTCCGGACGCTCTCGAGCTCACGCTTCCACCCGGCGGCGTCCACCTCGAGCAGCCGGCGCATATCCTCGGCGGAGACCTCAGGGGGGGGGTCGATGGCGCCCTCGGCGGGAACGAAGCCGACGGGCGTCTCTACGGCCGCCCCGTCGCCGTCGCAGCGCTCGCAGATCCAACGCAGCACGCGGCTGTTCTCCCCGTACCCCGGCCAGAGCCATCTGCCGTCGGCCGACTTGCGGAACCAGTTGACGAAGAAGAACTTAGGCTGGACGGCTTCCGGGGTTTTCCTCCCCATCCGGATCCAGTGGGCGAAGTAGTCCCCCATGTGATAGCCGCAGAACGGATGCATCGCAAACGGATCCCGGCGGACGGTGCCGACTTCCAGGTCCAGGGCGGCGGCCGTGATCTCGGATCCCACGATGGACCCCAGAAACACCCCGTGGTTCCAGTCGAAAGACTGCATGACGAGGGGGATCGTGGAGGGCCGGCGCCCCCCGAACAGGATGGCGTCGATAGGCACCCCGGAAGGGTCCTCCCACTCGGGCGCGGCCGAGGGGCACTGGGCGACCGGGGCGGTGAAACGGGAATTGGGGTGCGCCGCCGGCGGCTGCTCCCGGTCCGACTTGTCCTGCACCCAGGGCCGGCCCGTCCAGTCCGTCAGCCTCCCGGGAGGATCGTAGCCGATGCCCTCCCACCACACGTCGCCGTCGGAAGTCAGGGCGACGTTGGTGAAGATGGTGTTTTCTTCGATGGTCCGCATCGCGTTCGGGTTCGACTCCATGCTCGTCCCGGGGGCGACCCCGAAAAATCCCGCCTCCGGGTTGATGGCGTACAGCCTGCCGTCCTTGTGCGGCTTCATCCAGGCGATATCGTCCCCGACGGTCTCGACCTTCCAGCCCGGGATCGTGGGGACCAGCATGGCGAGGTTGGTCTTGCCGCAGGCCGACGGGAAGGCGGCGGCGATGTACTTCACCTTGCCTTCGGGGCTGGTGCACTTGAGGATCAGCATGTGCTCGGCCAGCCACCCCTCGTCGCGCGCCAGGACGGAGGCGATGCGCAGGGCGAGGCATTTCTTCCCGAGCAGCGCGTTCCCGCCGTAGCCCGACCCGTAGGACCATATGGTCTCCTCCTCGGGGAAATGGGCGATGTACTTCTCCTCGAGCGGCGCGCAGGGCCAGAGGCCCCCGTCGTCCTGCCCCGGGAGCAGGGGCTTCCCGACCGAATGCAGGCAGGGGATGAACCGGCCCGTGCCGGCCATGATGTCGTGGACCCTTTCGCTGACCCGCGTCATGAGGATCATGTTGGTCACGACGTAGGGGGAATCGGTTATCTGGACGCCTATCTTCGCGATGTGCGAGCCGAGCGGACCCATGGAAAACGGGATCACGTACAGGACGCGGCCGCGCATGCAGCCGGTGTAGAGATGCGTCATTGTCGCCTTCAGCTCGGCCGGGTCGATCCAGTTGTTGGTCGGGCCGGCGTCCTCCCGGGTCCGGGAGGCGATGTAGGTGCGGTTCTCGATCCGGGCCACATCGGAGGCATGCGACCGGAAAAGCACGGAGCCCGGCCGTTTTTTCAGGGGGATGGCCACGCCGCTGTTGATCGCCGTCTGCATGATGGCGTCGTATTCCGCCCGGCTGCCGTTGCACCAGTGGATGGAATCCGGCTGCGTCATCGTCGCCACTGCGTCGACCCATGACTGGACTTTGGGATGCGGCTTCGGAGAAGTCATACGCGTATCCTCGGCATCCTGGAAGGTTCGTGGATATCGGCTCCTCCCGGCAGGCGACGGGCTGGGTGCGCCATAGCGCATCGGATGCCAGGACCGGTTTCCCTGCGACCGTGAAGAACCCGACCCGCATTTCTCACGGGATCTCGCCCGCTGCCCGGGGCGAAATCCCGTGAGGAAAACGGGTTCAACATGAGGGAGCATGCTGCGGCATGCTCCCTCGCTTTACCTTATACCCTCTCGGCCGGAACGGTCAAGGCGCGCCGGGAATTGCCCGCGGCCGGCCCGTGCCTGTCTGCGGCGCCCGGCCGCCGCAGACAGGGCACTCCGGGTCCTTCCTGACCCGGAACTCCCGGAACGTCATGTCCGCGCCGGAGAAGTACAGCAGCCTTCCCGCCAGCGGCTCCATGCCCCCCAGGATCAGCTTGACGGCCTCGACGGCCTGCAGCGACGCGATCACCCCCGGGACCGGGCCGAGGACGCTCGGCGGGGCCTCTTCGGCCCGGTCCTCGCCGCCCGGGAAGATGCACTCCAGGCAGGGCGTCCGGCCGGGCAGGAAGGTGGAGACCATCCCGTCGAGCTGGTGCACGCCGCCGTAGATGAAGGGGATCCCCTTGCGGACCGACACGGCGTTGAGGATCTTCCTGGCCGGCATGTTGTCCATGGCGTCGACGATGACCGAACAGTCGCCGACGAGATCGGCGCAGGTATCCTCGCGGATCTCGGCGCAGACGGCGTCGACGGTGCAGCCGGGGTTGACCTCCTTGAGCTTGTCCATGGCGGAGTCGGTCTTGGCCCGGCCGATGTCGCCGCTCCAGTGAAGCATCTGGCGGTTCAGATTGCTCCAATCGACCCTGTCCTTGTCGACGATCCTGAGGTGGCCGACGCCGGCGGCCGCCAGGTAGTAGGACGAAACGGAGCCCAGGCCGCCGACGCCGGCGACAAACACCCGGGCGTCCCGGAGTTTTCGCTGCCCCTTGATGCCGAAGCCGGGGATCGACGTCTGCCTGCTGTATCGGGATAGTTCGTTCTCTGTAAACTGCATCGGCGCCTCCTGCGGACCGGGTGGGCGGACCCTTCGGCCCCGGACGGGCCGAAGGGTCCGCCCTCAGTATACCAGCATGACGACGTCCCCCGGACGATCTTTGCTAATGGGCCCGCGTCCCCCGTCCGATCTGTAGCTCAGGCCCCCGGAAGGGGAAAGGAGAGGCCCCATGGAACCAACCCCGCGCGCCGGCGCCGCGGCCGCCTATAACTGCCCGAACTGCGGCGCGGCCGCCGCGCCCGACGCCGTCGCGTGCTCCTATTGCGGGTCCTCCATCGCGGTCCGGATCTGCGGCTCCTGCTTCGGTCCTGTTGCCGTGTCGATGCGGCACTGCCCGCACTGCGGCGCCGCCGTGGCGGACCCGGACGCCGTCGACGCCCGGCGGGCCCTGTCGTGCCCCGTGTGCGCAACCGCCCTCGTGCGGGCCGCGGCAGGCGCCCGCTCCTTCCATGAATGCCTCCGGTGCGGCGGCCTGTGGATCGGCAAGGACGACTTCCGGGACATCTGCCTGCAGCAGCAGGAGCAGGAGGCCGTGCTCCGGTTCCGAACCGGGGGCGGCCCGGGGACGCCGGCGCCGGTCGGCCGGCGCCGGGCGTACATCCCCTGCCCGGAGTGCGGGCGGCTGATGAACCGTCAGAGCTTCTGCCGGGGCTCGGGCATCGTCCTGGACTGGTGCCGCGACCACGGCAGCTGGTTCGACAGGGGGGAACTGGGGCGGACCGTCGCCTTCATACGCCGGGGGGGGCTGCGGCAATCGCGCGAGCGCGAACGCCGCCAACTCGAGCAGGAGACGGCACGCCTGCGCATGCGGCAGGTGCGCCCGCTGACGAGCCCCGCGCCGCCGGCCGGCGCCGGGGACTCACTCCTGCGGTTTATCGGGAAGATGTTTTCGGGCTGAGGCGCCCGTGGAGAACGCCAGCGTCTCCACGGCGCCAGAGGTTGCGCTCCGCAGCCTGTCTTCGAGTTCCGCCCGCATGCCCCGCAGGGTGCCCGCCCAGCCGTCGTCGAGGACCGCGACTTCGAGGACCGATCCCTTCATGCCGAGCGGCCGGCAGACCCCGGCGAGTCTGGCGCCGACAACCGTGCTCCAGGAGCCCCGGAGGCACTCGACCACCCACCGCCCGTGCCGGGGGGTCCCGCGCTCGAGCGAGAGAAGGATGTCGTAGGCCCGGTCCATCACGGCCCCGGAACCGGGATGGGGGGCATGGCGCAGGCGAATCCCTGCCCCCGGTCCCAGAGCATGGCGTAGCCGTGCAGGGGCTGGGTGGAGCGGACCCGGATGTAGCCGTACAGGCGGGAAAGCTCCATCCCGAAATAATCCCACAGGAAGCCGTCGACGCCCTCGCCCGGACCCAGGGCCACCATGGCGGAGGCGTCCATGGCGCCGTCTTCGCCCCAGAGCTCGATCTCGACCGAGGCGGCGGAGCCGCCGGCATTCAGCAGCGACAATTGCGTCAGGTAGTCGCTGTTTTCCGACGACAGCGGGATGATGAAATCATCCAGGGGGGCTACGGAAAGCTCGAAGGTCGACAGAAGATCCCCCCCGGCTTTGCCGAACGAAACGGTCCCGACCACGCGGTCCACGCTGCTGAGGACCTCGATCCAGCCCGTCTGCCCCCGCACCGCGGGGTCGTCGTGGAAGATCGAGAGCAGGTTCTCGTGGACCTGGTGGCGGATGGGGATCTCCACGGTGACGGGCGCGCCGATGACGCTGCCGTCATAGCCGTGCAGGACAACCGTCACGGTCGCGTCCTCTTCCTCGTTGGCGTTGATCAGGTTGAGGATGGTCATCCCCGGCGAGAGGGTCACGAAATAGGGGGCGTAGGTGGCCGTAATCCCCTCGTAACGGTCGATGTTGATGCCGTCGGTCGCGACTGTTTTGACGGCCGAGCCCCGCTTCTGCCTAAAGAGCACTCCCTGGCCGGATGCGCCCTGCAGGTACCCCGACATCAGCCCCTGAAGAAGCGTCGCCGCGTGCCCCCGCTGCGCCGTCTGCGAGGCGGACAGCTTCGAGAAGGCCTGGCTCGTGGTGTAGTAGACCTCCGAGGTGGTCGACACGACGTACCCGTCCGTTCCGCTCACCAGCAGGATATTCCCCCCGGGGAGGGCCGTCGCCGTGTGCTGGGCCCGCGGCTCGGTCATGGGCTGCGACAGCGGGGCGAACTGGTTGAACACGGGGTAGAAGATCTCGGCGGAATCGAGCACGCCCCCGTCATTGACCCCGCCGGTGACGAGCACCGAACCGTCCTTGAGCAAAGTGGCCGTATGGTGGCTCCTGGGTTGCGTCATGGGGGGGAGCGGGGTGAAAGCCCCGGTCCACGGATCGTAGAGCTCCGCCGAATCCAGGTACTCCCCGTTGTACCCCCCGGTAATGAGCACCCTGCCGTCGGCCAGCAGCACCGCCTGGTGAAACGCACGCCCCGCAAACATCGCGCCCGTCAGCGCGAACGTGGACGTATCCGGATCGTACAGTTCCGCGGTCCGGGTCAGGCCGATCCCGTCGATCCCCCCGGCCAGAAGCACGCGGCCGTCGGGCAGCAGGGTCGCCGTGTGCGCGTCGCGCGGCACCGCCATCGCCCCGGCCGTATAGGCGAACGTCCTGGTGCGGGAGTCGAACAGTTCGGCGGTGGCGTTGATGGAAACCGAGTTCTGCCCCCCGGCCACGAGCACCGTGCCGTCGCTCAGCGCCGTCGCCGTGTGCCGGTACCGCTCGTCGATCATCGTTCCGATGATCCGTGCAAAGCGGTTCCGGATCGGGTCGTACGTCTCCGCGCTGTTGAGGACGCGCGTGCCGTTCCGGCCTCCGGCGACGAGGACCCTGCCGTCGGTCATCAGGGAGGACGTGTGCCCGTGGCGCGCATCGAAAAGGCTCCCGGCGGATTCGAAGCTCTGCCCGTCGGTGGAAAACAGCGTCGCGGACCGGTAGGCCGCATCCCCCGCCGTGCCTCCGGAGACCAGGACCCTGTCGGCCAGGGCGTCCTCGAAGAGCTCCGACCGGATGAGAACGTCCATCTCCGCCGCGTCGAGTTCCCCGTCGGTGTCCCCCTCGATCTCCGAGCCGTCCAGCCCGTAATGGACGATCTCGTAGCCGGAGGGATTGTAGTTGGGGTTGGTGAAAACGAACTGGGCGGCGGCGCTGGCCTCGGCAAGCGCCTCGAGCGGCAGATCCGGGGAGATCCAGTTGTAGAGGCGCTCCGGGAAACGGTAGGCCGTCATCCCGTTCATGTCGATCAGGCGCGGCTGCAAAAACGAGGACCCTATGCTGCCGGTCACCCCGAACGCGACGACCTCGGGCTGGTCCGAGATGATCTCGAGATGCCCCCGGCTAGCCGTGCTGTTGTTGAGAAGGAAGATCTGGGACAGGTCCAGGGAGAACTGCCCGTTGGGGGGCAGGGGGGGGAGCGTGACGGGGTCGACGGGGCCGAACGTCCCGTCGTGGAGGGCAAAGCCGTTGCGCCCGGACTCGCTGTACGGCTTCAGGGTCAGGCTGGCGGGATGGCTTGAAAGGTTGATCAGGGTGACCCCGGTGAACTGATCCCGGTCGTTGATGAACTCCGGGAGCTTCATCATGGTGGCGTCGACGAGCAGATCCAGCTCGTTGCTCATGAAGTTGAGGACGGCCAGGACCTCCCCGTCCGGGGTCTGGGCGATGCCGCCGGGCTGGTCCTGGCTCGTGTTGGAGACGTCGCCGACCTGGTAGGCGCCCACGACGGCCAGGGTCTCCAGGTCGAACTGCAGGACCTGGTCGACGGTCGAGGACGAGAAAAAGGCGTACCGGCTGTCCCCGGAGAAGACGACGTTGGCCGAACTCAGGGGGGTCGCCCCGGTCTTGGCCGTGTCGCCGTACCCCAGGCTTTCGATGGGGATGAGGGTGATCTCCCCGTCGCCGAGGATGACCCACTGGCTGCCGTCGGGGGTCAGCGCCGTATAGGCCGGCAGGCTCCCTATCAGGAATTTATAGGCGATCGTCCCGGCGCCGATGTCGAGGATGAACAGGGCGTTCTGAGTGGAACTGTCGATGTCCCAGCTGCTGATCACGCCCCGCTCCCCGGCGGGGTCGAGGACCACCCTGTTGTAGATGCTGAGGCCGGTGTACGCATACTCGTCCCGCAGCGTGATGGAAGAACGCGTGCCCAGAGTCTCCGCGTCGATCCAGTGGATTTCCGTCGTCCCGGTGTCGACCACGAGCAGGGTGCCGCCGTCGGGGGTGACGGTGATCTGCGCGGGGGTTTCCAGGCCCCCGCGGCGCCGCAGTTCCGCCCCCGTCGCCACGTCGAACTGAATGATCTCCCCGGTGCCGGTCGAGGCGACGTACCCCCGGCTGCCGTTGGGCGAAAGGGCCAGGGAACTCCCGAATCCGAATTCCGCCCCGGGGAAGGTGTAGGTCGCCGCGAGCGACAGCGTGTTCATGGAGAGGATGAAAATCCGGTTGTCGAGCGCCGAGACGGCGGCCAGGCCGTCGCCGTCGCCGAGCGGCGTCAGCGACGCCGGGTATCCCCCGGTCGCGATCCGCCCGAGGACCCCGCCGTCGGCCGGAGAAAAGGCGACGACGGTGCCCGAGCCCGTGTAGGGGACGAATCCCGCCTGCCCGCCGGGGGCGAAGACGATGTTGGGCGAGACGTTGTCGGTCGAGGCCCGGATGTTGGTGTCAAACCTCAGGGGGTCGGTGTTCACCCCCCCGGTACAAAGGACCCGGCCGTCTTCGAGCACGGTGGCGGTATGATGCAGCCTCGGCGCCCCCATCGGGGAGGGGACCGGGGCGAAGGTCAGACTGGCGGGCGAAAAGATCTCCGCGCCGGCCAGGGGCCCGGCAAAGGACCCCCCGGCAAAAAGGACCCGGCCGTCTTCGAGCACGGTGGCGGTGTGCCCCCGCCTGGGCGTCCCCATGCCGTCGGCGTCGGAGAAGGCGCCCGTGGCCGGGTCGTAGATCTCGGCCGAAGACAGGACCGCATCCCCGTCGGTCCCGCCGGCGACGAGCACCCGGCCGTCGCCGAGCAGCGTGGCGGTGTGTTCGGCGCGGGCCTGCCCGAGGCTGCCCGTGGCTTCGAACGTCCCCAGGACCGGGTCGTAGATCTCGGCGGAATCGTGGTACTGGTCGCACACGATCTTGTCGCTGTTGGTGTTGGCACAGCCCCCGACGAGCAGCACCCGGCCGTCATCGAGCAGCGTGGCCGTGTGCCCCTGGCGCGCCGCCGACATGGAGACCGCCGTAAGGGAGAAGGATCCGGTGAAGGGGTTGAACACCTCGGCCGAGGCCAGGAAAGCCGTGTTGACCCCGCCGGCGACGAGCACCCGGCCGTCGCCGAGCAGCGTCATCGAGGGGCGGTACCTGGCCACCCTCATCGGGATGGTCGTGTACCCGAATGCCCCCGTGTCCGGGTCGTAGATCTCCGCCAGCTCGATGTACTGCCCGTTGTACCCTCCCGCGACCAGCACCCGGCCGTCCATCAGGAGAACGCCCCCGGCCCCGCTGCGCGGGACCTTCAGGTATCCCGGCGCCGTGACGTCGAGCCCCGTCACCGAGCTGCGGATCGTCTGGTAGTTGGGCGCGAACACCCCGGAGGCGGGGTCGAAGATTTCGGCGGTCCTCAGGTACCGGTTGTTGTGCCCCCCCGCCACAAGCACCCTGCCGTCGATGAGGGGTACCGCGACGTGCTCCTCGCGCGGTTCGATCATTCCTCCCCCGGCAGGCTGGAAAACGTCTCCGTCGGGTACGAACAGATCCGCGCCTTCGTTGTAGGCGTCCACGTTGGGGTTGACCGTGGCAAGGACCCTCTTCTGGGCAAAAACCGCGGGTTGCCACACCGTCCAGATCGCGAGAAAGATGAATACGGATCGCAAATGCATATTAGGTTCTCCAGAGGAAACGTTACCGCTACCGGCCCCGGCGACGGGGGCTCCCGGCTCCCGGCGCGGGCCGGACGGGTCCGGGATGCATTATGAAGTAAAGTGTTGAGAATCCAGCCGTGTGCAAGCCCTGCGGCGCCTATTCTTGCGGTGCCGGGGCCTTCCCGCCCCCGGCCTCCGTGGGGTCACCATCCTGGATTGTTCCCGCTATCCAACACGCGCTCATTATATACGTCCGCCGCCCGGATTGGGACCAAAAATTCACAGCCGGCGCCCCGGCGCCCCAATATCGGGAACGGAACGTGCCGGGAATACGTACCAGGAATGTTTCCGCGCTATCGACAAATGACGCCGCTTGATGTAACAATTGGGGGTTGCATCCATATTAAGGCGGGATTCACTGTTCTCCCGGCATGGCCGGGATGGAATCGCAGAATATTTTCCAAGGAGGCAGGGCGTGTCACGGACCCATTCATCTTCATCCGTTCTTCTGATTGCAGCATGGATCGTCATGCTCGTGTTGCCGGGAGCCCTGGGAGCGCAGTCGGTCACGGCCCGCCTTTCGGGCACTGTCTGGGACCCCTCGGACAACCCGACGCCCGGGGTCATCCTCACGGCGGTTGAAGAGGGCACCGGCTGGCAATCCGAAGCCGTCAGCGACGAAAACGGGCGCTACGTGTTCGTGTCGCTGCGGCCCGGCCTCTACACGGTGTTCACGAAAGCCAGGGGGTATCAACAGATAACCCGGCGCAACATCCACCTGCCCGTCAACGGCAACATCTCGGAGTCGTTCACCCTGGACATCGCCACGGCCGACGAAACGGTTCAGGTGGAGGAGCCCATGCCCCTCTTCAGCTCCGACGCCTCCGCCATCCTGTCCGAGAGGGATCTCGAGGCGCTGCCCATGTTCGCGCGCAACCCGCTCGCCGTGGCGGCCCACGTGCCCGGGTTCCAGGCCAGCGGCGGCTCCGAAGAGCTTTCGACCTCCAACGGCGCCCGCCGGGCGATGAACCGCACCAGCCTCGACGGGATGGAGATCTCCGGCCCCTCCCGTTCGGGCCTCGAGCAGCCCCCCCTGTCCCTGGATCCGGAAACCGTCCGGTCGGTGCGCGTCATCACCAGCGGGGCGAAGGCCGAATTCGGCGGCGCCGGGGGCGCGTACCTGGGGGCGGCTTCGCAGGCCGGGGGGAAGGACTGGCACGGGAACGCGTACGAGTATTTTTCCAACAAGGCGCTGAACGCGAACGAGTACTTCCGCCGGAACTCGGGGCTCGGCCGGCTGAATTTTCACCGGAACATCTTCGGCGGCACCCTGTCGGGGCCGCTCGGCGGCAACCGGACCCTGGTGTTTGGCCACTATGAAGGCTCGCGCATGGGCAATGAGATCCGGCGGAACCGCCTGGTCCTGACCGACGACGCCGACGACGGCGACGGCGAGAGCCTCAACGACGAAGCCAGGGCGGGTGTGTTCCAATGGTACACTCCCGGCTCGGTCACGCTCAACACCTACCCCATCGTGCCCGACCCCGAAGACATCCACCCGCTGGTGGCCGCATCCCTGGAGATGCTCCCCTCCCCGAACAACTTCGCGATCGGCGACGGGCTCAACACCGCCGGCTACACGTTCGACAACAAGATTCACGGCGACTCGGACCGGATAGCCGCCAGGGTCGACCACCTGCTGCGGAGCCACCACCGTCTTTTCCTGCGCCTGGACTGGAACGGGGGCGATGCCACCGACATATGGAACCGGGCCGACGCCGCATTCCCCAACACCCCGGAAGGCACGGTCGAAACGGGCGCCTGGTCCCTATCGGCCGGATCCCACTATACGGTGAACCCCCGGATGATCAACGAATTCCGGATCGGATACGGCCGGGCGAAAACGGAATTCCAGAGGCCCGAGCGGTCCGTGGAGTCCATGCTGATCTTCAATTCCTGGTCGAACCCCCTGAGCCCCGACGCCCCGAGATCGTACACCAGCCCGTTCTTCGAACTGTCGGACGCCTTCACGCATCATTGGGGCCGCCACACCCTCAAGTACGGGGCCACGCTGCGGCGCACCGTAGAGGAAAGCGTCGACTACTCCGGCCTGTATCCCGACATCACGCTCGGAACGGGCTACGGCAACGCGCCCGGCGGCATCGGCCCCGAGGGGAACAGCATCATCTCCGACCAGGACAGGACGACGTTCGAACATCTGTACAACGACATCCTGGGCCGGATCGAAAGCGTCGGCCGGACCTATTACTGGGACGGGGAGGATTTCGAGCCCGACGGCGCACCGCGTACGCGCAGCCACGCCTCGACCGAACTGTCGGGATTCGTGCAGGACGACTGGCGGATCCGGCCGAACCTGACCCTGAACCTGGGCCTCCGCTACGACCTCTTCACCGTTCCCGAGGAGCAGAACGGCCTGCAGCTCGTCCTGGATCCGAGTTCGGAGATCGCTCCGTCCTCGGACCATTCCGGCTTCACCCTGGTCCCGGGCGACAGCTGGCGGAACCGGAACCTGGCGCAATTCGGGCCCCGGGCGGGGTTCGCCTGGGACATCTCCGGCTACGGCACCTTCGTGCTCCGCGGCGCCTACGGGATCTTCTACGACCGCCTCCCGGGAGCCGTCACCACGCTGATCGACAGCAACACCCCCGGTTTGTCCAGCACCGTGGCGACCTACCCGAACCTCGAAGGCGGGGATGTGCGGATCGGGGATCCGGGGATCCCGTATCCCCAGGCGCCGGCCGCCGCCCCCCTGCGGTCGCTCCCGCTGACGCGTTCGGTTTCCATCGCGGTGCTCGACCCCGAGCTGAGCGCGGCGCGGATAGACCGTTTCAACCTGTCGCTCGAGCGCAGGATGACCGACCACCTGGTTTTCGAAATCGGCTATGCCGGCGCCAGGGGCCGGAACCTCTTCCAGTTCCTCAACTACAACCAGCCCAAGATGGCCGAAGGCTTCCTCCAGGCGTTCCGGGAACTGAAGGCCTTCCGGGATTATGGGACCCCGGTGCCGGAATCGAACACCCTGGTGCAGATCTTCGGCTCGGCCATGGGCGCGTGGGAGGCCATCGGAGCCGACGCCCGGGGGATCTCCTTGGTCGATTCCGGCCAGGCGGGCTCTGCGGCGGATGTCGTCGACCGGCACCATTACGACCAGTACGCCGCGGCCGGCGTCCCGGACAACTACCTGCGGCAGTACCCCCAGTTCGACCGGTTCATGGTCGGGACCGACACGGGCCGGTCCTGGTACGACTCGATGCAGGCGGGCTTCCGCGCCAACGCCGCATCGTTGCGGATGCGCGGCCACTACACCTGGGGCAAGTCCCTGGACACCCTGTCCGACGACGGGGTCTCCCTGGAAAGCCCCCTGGCCAGCCGGGCGCCGAAGGCCGGCAAGGCCCCGAGCGATTTCGACCGCACCCACATCATCAACCTCACGGCCAGCTTCAACGTTCCCTTCGGCCGCAGCCACCGCTGGGGTTCGGAATCCTCCCGGGTCCTGGACTGGATTTTCGGCGATTGGGAGGTGGGGGTGATCTCACTGTGGCAGAGCGGGCAGCGGTTCAGCGTCACCACCGGGCTTGAAACCCTCTACCCGGGCGTCGAAGGCCTCGCGGATTTCTCCGGCAAGCGGGATATCGGCGAGCTGGTCTACAGCCCCTTCGGGGTCCTCTGGTTCAATTTGGACCAGACCGGCCTGTTCACGATCCCGGAGCCGGGCGACGCGGGCAATTCGGGGCGCAATTCCTTCAAGGGGCCCGCATACTTCAACACTGACATGACGTTCTTCAAACATTTCCGGGTCCGCGAGGGGAACCGGATACAGATCCGCGCGGAGGTCTACAACATCTTCAACAAAACGCACTTCGGGGTCCCGATCGCCAATGTTTCCGACGGCGGTTTCGGCCAGTTCACGTCGACGATCGGATCGCCGCGGGCCATCCAGCTCGCCGCGCGCTACATTTTTTAGCCCCCGTAGGAGGGACCCCATGCCGGAATGGATTCTGGCCAGCGCGTCCCCCCGCCGGAGGGACATCCTGTCCCGGCTGGGGCTGCAGTTTTGCACCGACCCCAGCCGCATCCCGGAACCTTCCCCCGGGCCGCGGGAGACCCCGTCCCGGTACGTCCTCCGGATGGCCCGCATGAAGGCGGAAGCGGCCGGGGGGAAGTACGCCTCCGGCATGGTCATCGGCGCCGACACGGCGGTCGCCCTCGACGGCCGGCTGCTGGGGAAGCCGGCTTCCCGCGAAGAGGCCGGAACCATGATCCGCTCGCTCGGCGGCCGCTGGCACGACGTGCTGTCGGGCCTGTGCCTGCTCGACTGCGCGACGGGGCGCTCGAGATCGGGCGTCTCCTGGTCCCGCGTGCATTTCCGCCCCCTCGCCGCGGGGGACATAGCGTGGTATCTCGACACGGGGGAATACCGCGACAAGGCCGGGGCCTACGCCGTCCAGGGCTACGCGTCCCTGTTCATCGACCGCATCGAAGGGTGCTACTTCACCGTCGTCGGGTTCCCGGTCTCCCTGTTCGATT
>Ga0123332_1000853_pt1 | contig 30826 bp, 18 predicted proteins | sample BioC12SIPDNA_4_FD_89958 | JGI IMG/M metagenome (GOLD analysis project Ga0123332, IMG submission 89958) | Anaerobic biogas reactor microbial communites from Washington, USA - Biogas_R2_A C12 SIP DNA | ecosystem: Engineered > Bioreactor > Anaerobic > Unclassified | place: Washington, USA... | reverse complement strand
GGGCGAGGCTGGCTGCCCGTCGCCGGTGGCCACCGTCGAGGCGGCTGACGCCGCCCGGTTCGTTCCGCCCGTCTTCTCGTCTTCGTTTTCGGGGGCGCGCGCGAAGAGGAAGAGGCTGCGGATTGACGGGCTCCACTCACCAACCGCCCCTGTGCCGCCTCTGGCGGCAGCAGCCAGCCAAGAAAGAGCGCAAGCCGTGCGGTCTGGACGACCGCACAGCTTGCTTAGTGCGCCGCTTGGCTCCGGCTGAACGCCGGAGCTTCTCGCGGCTTGCCCGCTGACGCGTTTTTCCAATGTCTGGAAGATCCGTCCGAGATTTTTCCAATCATTGGAAAATGAGGTCTAGCTTCGCTCGCTGATCTCCACCTCGGCCGCGTTTCAAGTGTCGTTTTCGTGTGCTCCGTGAACTCCACACACCGAAGCCCGTCGCTTCAAACGCGGCCCCAAACGCCGCCGGCCAATTCGCCCCGAGTGTGCGCCTACGGTGCAAACGTCGCGGCCATTTGCCTTTTCGGCGGCAAGAGCCTGCCGGTCGCTCTTCTCGTTCTCGCGCCCGGCACCGTGCGGGCTGACGCAGGCTTGCCCGCTCTGGGGTCGCTGCGCTCCGCGGTGCGGCTTCGCCGGGTTCACTTCGCGCGCACCCGTCACGCCACGGCGCGACGCCGTGTCATGCCGTCTGCTGTGCGCTACGTTCACAAGCTGTGGACTGTGCGCATTTCTCACCGAAAGCCCAACTTGAGGTGGGGGCTTTCGGTTGAGAAATGCTTCTTTTCTTCCATTTGCCAGCATAATCGGATAGTCTTTCAACATGCAGAATTACACTTTACCACGATTAGACGAAGCGGATGACTTGCGCTCTGCGCTGCTGCCATATTGCAGGCTTTCACATGGCCAAGTCTGGCATGACCCCCTTGACAAGCATGCCGTAGGATGCATCGATGCTGCCAACTCTTCGGCACTTCTTCAAGCGCTGAACGGCAAGCGGGCCGTTCTCGCGATACACGATCCACCTTACAACTTAGTCGCTTTTGCCCGCCGATCAGTTGATGAGTACGTTGAATGGTGCAAGCGTTGGATCAAAGCAACCGAGTCATGTTTAACAGAACATGCTTCTCTCTATGTCTGGCTTGGCGCAGATCAGACCGATGGATTTCAGCCGCTGCCTGATTTCATGGTGATGATGAGAAGTACTCCTTTCCGTCCGCGATCATTCATCACAATGAGGAACCAGCGCGGCTACGGTACTCAAAAGAACTGGATGGCCGTCAGACAGGAGTTGCTCTACTACACATTGGGGAATCCGACCTTCAATATTGACGCCGAATACACTGACATTCCAAAAATTCTTCGCGGCTATTACAAGGAAGTAAACGGTAAACTGACCGAGAATCTTGAACGGAGTAAGTCAGAGAATATTCGCGCCGGTAATGTCTGGGTGGACATCCAACAGGTATTCTATCGGATGGAAGAAAATGTTAATGGTTGTTACGCACAGAAACCGTTGAAGTCGTGTGATCGGATTATCCGCGCTAGTTCATTGCCAAATGACATTGTTCTCGACTTCTTTGCACATTCTGGATCGACGCTTCTGTCGTCTGAAATTCTTGGTCGGCGGTGCCTTACAACAGACATTGACCCCGTTTACTGCGAAATATCAATCCGTAGACTGGAATACTTCCGGGCGACCGGGAAAACGGGCTGGCAAAACGGAAATCCGTTCATCAACGAGATAATCAAAGACGAGCATTTGCGGCGTATATTGTCGAAGTACACATCTTACGAGGAACTTCCCCGCGCCATGCCGGAAGAGCAGAAAATGTTATTCGTCTAGTGATATCTCCATCTCAGGAAAGAAGTTGAAACAGCTCCTCATACGTTAGAGTCTGGTACAGATATGTATCGAGGTGCGTTTGAAGTGTGTCTTGATTGATGTGAAATTGACCTTCCCCGACGTTCCCCTTGTGCTGCTTGTCGGAGTAGCAGATTTGCGGGCCTATTTCACTGCTCTTGATCCGAAATATCTTGATGCAGTCCGCAAAAAATAAGCCATAGTAAAGCACATCGAATTCCACTCTCTTGATCTGCTGTATATTGCAGTCAAATTGGACAGCGCTCCACTCATCAAACACAACCATTCTGCGCTCGGCAGAAGCCTCTTCAATACACTGAAGCACCGTATCTTCGGTAACAGGTGTGTCAGCCTTCCTCAAAACGGTTGAGAACTTGACCTCAATTCTCTGTTTGGCCGCATCATCATACAAATCATGGAAGAGACTCCTTCCTTTCCCGAGTTTGACTAGGCGCTTGATCATCAACTCGGCAACCGATCCAAAGCGCCTGGTGTTTAGAGAGAAGATTCCTTCTTTCAACATCTGGCCGTTCATTTTTCTCCTTCGTTTGCGATGTGTCTTAGCTCTTTTATTGAGGGGAAGAGTTCCCCGACTTCGACGCCCAATGCCGTGGCTATCTTTACGAGGTTCAAAGTAGCCAGATTTCTCTCGCCTCTTTCGACTCCGCCGTAATACGCCCTGTCGAGACCGGCTTGTGCGGCGAACTCTTCTTGAGAGATGTTGTTTCTTTCGCGAAGTGCTCGGATTCTTCGTCCTATTACCAGCAAAGCCCTTTTTTTCATGCTGTGTATATTATGGATTGGTCATGCAGGAGGCCACGGCCTATGAGACGCATTCCAACAAAAGGAGAAGACGCGCGCGCCCCCGAAAACGAAGACGAGAAGACGGGCGGAACGAACCGGGCGGCGTCAGCCGCCTCGACGGTGGCCACCGGCGACGGGCAGCCAGCCTCGCCCCGACGTTCAGGAGGGGCGACCGACGACCGCGCCCACGCGGGCGGCGGAAGCGCAGGCACGCGGCCAGCGTGCCGAGCATGAGCCGCGCGGCCAAGCGCGGCACCTTGCTCCGAGCCGCGTCCAGCGGCGAGGAGTAGAAGCAAGGCGAGCGGCGCGAGCCTTGCGGTAGTCCGAGCGGCGCATCAGCGCCGCGAGGTATCCTGTAACCACCACCTCGACATGGACGGCCTACCGCTGGTAATACTTTCGAGCGGCGTCCAGGAAAGACGACCACTTTTCCGGATACGGGTAGCGTCCCGACTTCGCAGAAGGTCGGGACTTGGGGTGTCCCGATCGCGCCCGCGCATCGGGAGCCACGAGTACCCCGCCACAGGCGGGCTCGCCTACGGCAAGAAATCTCGTCGCCCCGACCACTTCTAAACCCCAAAAACCCTCTGGAAACAGGGGGTTTTTCTTTGTTCTCATTTCGGCCCCCTGTCTCTTACGTTCCCATAAGTTGCCACTTTTCCAGACAGTCAGGGGTGGCAAAAAAGGGTGGCAACTTTTCGGTCATTCGTTCGGCCAGTATTGGCCGGGGCGCCAATTTTCCCTATCTGCCGCGAAAGTGCTAAAAAAGAGGTGGGCCGCCACGCCGCTCCCGCAAGGCCCTGCGCCGCCGTTTCCCGCGTCCCGCGTCGCCGTCCGTTAGCGCCTAGCCCTGAGGATCGGCCCCGCAAATCGCATCCTGCGGCCCTGACGATCGAGCCGCCTCCGGATCGTCTCGCCAGCCTCGCTGCCGCCGCCAAGTCCCGCCGATGATGAATCCGTCGCCCGGTAGTGCGGCCCACGACGTGCGCACCGGTTAGCTACCTGAAGGACTGCCAAAACAGCCATCACTTCGGAAAAATATGCCGAAAATTTACACCCAAATTTATTTGAAATCAGGGATTACTTGCACACAAGCGAATACGAATGACGAGTTCATCTCGAGCACCGATAGGAATCCGCACGGTATCTTCTAAATCTATGAAATAGTCACTGTCCTTGTTTGCCAGCTGCCAGTCAAATTCTTGGTTGGGCAGCACATCAAATGTTGCAAATTCCACTGCAAACACCGTGTATCCGGTCGGCACTTTGAATTCGAAGTTTTCACTACCATCCGCAGCTAGAACGATATCTTCTTGGGGCATTTGCACCGACAGAGTCCCTGCGAAATATGTAATGGTGTAATTTTCAAGGCCCGTGCCCTGTGCATGGCTGATGATAATATCATAATCACCTACTTCCGCCGCTGTGCCGGCCCCATCACTGCGCAGATCAACGCTGGTAACCTCGTCGTCACCGATGAGACCGCGGGAAGTAAATTCGTTGCCCGTAAAAGAATAAGTCAGCAAGTAGCCTTTGGTGATATCCATAGCTGTTATTGCCAGCGCCTTCGACGTGATGTCCGCGATCAGGACTGGTGGCGTCAGGCTGTAGTTGCCGGCGTCCGCCCCGCCCAGACTGTAGCCGGCCGCCGCGATTGCGATGTCCGCGCTGACGTCCGCCGCCGCGAACGTGAAGACCGGCGTCCCCTCCAGGGTTACTTCGTCCGGCGTTACCACGCCGGTCAACTCCGCCGTCCCGCTGGCCGTGGCCGCGGTCGTCCCGTCGTACACCTTGTCGTCCCCGGTCAGCCCCGTCACCGCCAGCGCCTTCGCCGCGATGTCCGCCGAGAGGTCCGCCGGCTGCGTCAGATCGTAGTTGCCCGCCTCGTCGCCCGCCAGCGTCAGCGCCGCGGTCACCGCGATGTTCATGCCCACGTCCGCCTGGGCAAAGGTGCCGACCCGCGCGTCCAGCGAGACGTCGTCGCCGTCCACCACGCCCACCAACGCAGCGCCGGAAATTGTCGCGTCCGTCGTTCCGTCGTAGGTCTTGTTGTCGGCCACGGCCCCCGCCGTCATCAGTTCCTTGGCGGCGATGTCCGCCCAGAGGTCCGCCGGCTGCGTCAGATCGTAGTTGCCCGCGTCGTCGCCCGCCAGCGTCAGCGCCGCGGTCACTTCGATGCCGGTGCCGACGGTAGCCTGCGCGAACGTGCCGACCAGCGCGTCCAGCAAGACGGCGTCGCCGTCCAACACGCCTACTAGCGCGGCGCCGGAAATCGTCGCGTCCGTCGTGCCGTCATAGGTCTTGTTGTCGGCCACGGCCCCCGCCGTCGTCAGTTCCATGGCGGCGATGTCCGCCCAGAGGTCCGCCGGCTGCGTCAGATCGTAGTTGCCCGCGTCGGCGCCCGCCAGCGTCAGCGCCGCGGTCACCGCGATGTCCGTGCCCACGTCCGCCTGGGCAAAGGTGCCGACCCGCGCGTACAGCCAGACGTCGTCGCCGTCCAACACGCCCACCAACGCAGCGCCGGAAATCGTCGCGTCCGTCGTGCCGTCGTAGGTCTTGTTGTCGGCCACGGCCCCCGCCGTCGTCAGTTCCTTGGCGGCGATGTCCGCCGAGAGGTCCGCCGGCTGCGTCAACGCGTAGTTGCCCGCGTCGGCGCCCGCCAGCGTCAGCGCCGCGATCACCACGATGTCCGTGCCCACGCCCGCCTGAACAAAGGTGCCGACCAGCGCGCCCAGCGAGACGTCGTCGCCGTCCACCACGCCTACTAGCGCGGCGCCGGAAATCGTCGCGTCCTGCGTGCCGTCGTAGGTCTTGTTGTCGGCCACGGCCCCCGCCGTCGTCAGTTCCTTGGCGGCGATGTCCGCCCAGAGGCCCGCCGGCTGCGTCAGATCGTAGTTGCCCGCGTCGGCGCCCGTCAAGGTCAGCGCCGTCGTCACTTCGATGAAGGTGCCGACGGTAGCCTGCGCGAACGTGCCAACCAGCGCGTCCAGCGAGACGTCGTCGCCGTCTACCACGCCTACTAGCACGGCGCCGGAAATCGTCGCGTCCGTCGTGCCGTCGTAGGTCTTGTTGTCGGCCACGGGCCCCTCCGTCGTCAGTTCCTTGGCGGCGATGTCCGCGATCAGGGCTGGCGGTATTAGCGAGTAATCCTCGGCATCCGCACCGCCAAGGGTATAGCCCGTGGTGATGATCTCGATGTCTTCGCCCGCGCCGGCTGACGCAAATGTAAAGGTTGGCGTGCCTTGAAGCGTCACATCGTCATCCGCAAACACCCCTTCAAGGACCGCCGTCCCGCTGGCCGTGGCCGCGGTCGTCCCGTCGTACACCTTGTCGTCCCCGGCCAACCCCGTCACCGTCAATTTAGGTTGATATATCTTCAGCCCGTTGAAATAGAGATCGCCATCGAAGCCGCCTACGTTCGAAAATCCGTTGTAAATCGCCAAGCTGTCCAATCCTGCTCCCGGCGTGCCAGCCAAGGGTTTATCCGAAAATATATTCGTTGTCCCGGCAGGACCCAGGGTCACGACTCGCAAATCATACGTATCGGGAGACGACAGGATCAGAGTTATCCGCAATCCATTCGTCGTCATGGGGATGCCGGTGTCCCAGCGCCCGCCCCCATCCACGATTTCATAATTGTTGCTCCCACCATTGTAGAGAAATTCAAACCGGAGTCCCGTGTTGTAGTCGGCCTCTGAATTGGTTGCGTTACCGTGCCGGACAACAAATCCGACATATCCGCCTTCCGCGACTTGCGAGTTCTCCATCGAAAGCTGGAGCGCCTGAGACACGGCCAGGGAACTCCGGGTGAACGGGCGGTACGCAACCGCCATGCTATATTCGTCTCCATTGGCCCATAGACCCCACGCGTTTGAATTCTCACCGGATTGGATATAGTTCAAGGTTGCGTTGTTCAAAGGGCCCGCAGTGGCAATGAAATGCCCGGCCGAGACTCCGGTCATTAGGGTCCACGGTCCCAGTCCGCTGCCGCCATTGTCGCCCGTCTGCCAGTTATCCGCATATGCCGGGTCGGAGGCATCGTCGTATGCAGGAAGGGCGGTCAAGCCATTCGGGGCGATGTCTGCATTCAACCCGGAAAAGGTGAGCGAATAGTTGCCGGCGTCAGCGCCGCCAAGAACAAAGCCGGTCACTGTAATCTCGATATCATTCGCAACATAAGGATCGACAAACGCATACACTGGCGACCCTCCCAGCGTCACCTCGTCCGGACTGATTATACCGGCAAGTTCCGTGCTTCCCGTCACGGTTGCGGTCGTGGTGCCATCAAAAAGCTTATCGTGGGCAGTAAGCCCTGGGATGGTCAAAGGTTTCGCTGAAATATCGGCACTTAGGACGGGCTGTAACAACGTGTAATCGCCGGCGTCTGCGCCTCCCAAACTGAACTCTGTGGTCGTGATTTCGATCCCGGTGCCGACATCTGATGACGCAAAAGTGAAAACCGGCGTGCCGATCAAGGTCACATCGTCCCCAGCGGCCAACCCGTCGAGACTGGGCGTGCCCCTCGCCGTCGCGGCCGTGGTGCGATCATACCCTTTGTTATCACCCGTCAAGCCCACGACAGTTAATTGGCCCGGTTGTTCGATTTCTAGACTATTGAAAAAGGCATCTCCTCCAGACTCCGTATCACGGCAATACATAACTAGGCTGTCCAGCCCCGTCCCCGATGTCCCGCCCAGGGTTTGACCGGTGAAAATATTTGTCGCACCACCGGGCCCCAACGTCACAACGCGAAGGTCATACGTATCGGCGGAAGACAACCTCAAGTTGAATTGCAGGCCGTTTGTTGTAAAAGGTATACTGGTGTTCCAACGGCCAGAACCATCGATGATTTCATACGTATTGCTTCCGCCGCTGAAGAAGAACTCGAAGCGGGCATCGGTGTTGTATTGGTCCACGGAATTGGTTGCGTTCCCGGTGCGAACGGCAAAGCCCACCCGACCGCCAGGTGCAACCAGCGAATTTTCCATTGCCAAGAGGAGTCTTTGCGAAATGGCCAGTGAACCGCCCGTAAAGGCGCGGAACGCAACCGCAAACTGGCGGCTATCATCACCGTTTGCATACATCCCCCATGCTGAATGGTCCGTACTGCACTGGATGTAATTCAAGTCCGTGTTTCCCGAATTTGCACAAAAATGACCCGCCCATCCGGAGATCATGTCCTGTTCAGCCAGAAGCATCCAGGGGCCCAACCCGCTGCCACCATTGTCGCCCGTCTGCCAGCCATCGTCATAGGCCACTCCAGAAGCTTCGTCGCTTCCGGAAGTAGCCGCAGATAATGTCTTGACGGTCCCCATCAACATGCCCAGTACAGCTAATACAACCCGCGCAACCCGCATTCTCATCGATATGTTCTCCTGTCAGGCAAACGTTCTTGATCGATTCAATCCACTGGGAACTCGATTTATATTGATTACCAAGGTCAGTTTAACAGTGATTCAGATTAACTAGCAACTGCAATGTTTTTTTTCAGCTTCTTGAGAGATAACATTTTGGTTGTCGATCTGATTTGGTTCCCTCCACCATGTCTCCGATTCAGATATATGGGAATTCCATTCAACGATAATTCTCCATGTGACCTGCCCCAGCTTGCGGTGCCAATTTTCGCCGTGAAGGGGTCCCGTAATCTAGTAATCGCTCTCTTTTTTCGATCTGTCCGCCCATCCATATTCCGCCTCGTCTCTCCCCTCTTGGTCAACACATCGCGTAAGTCAATCTAACATGCAGAACTACCCGCCAGAGGTTTTATCGTACCGCCCTGCCGTAAAAGCATTCCACACACAATGGAATCCGGTAGCGGCCGGACCACACAGTGGAACAGCCGAGGGCCGAGCCAAAGTCCGACACTGCCGGACGCAGGGCGAACGCGAGGTTTATAGCGTCTGATCCATGCCGGACGAGCGAGAGCGCCTTGGCGAACGGAGCGGCAGAACTCGGATTTCGGGCTGTTATCGTGGCATAATTGGCTGTTCGGCTGGCGTTGGAATTGTGCTGTTTAGATGCGTTTGTTTTCCGTCGGCGGCGTTTTTCCCCGCTTGCGTGGGGGCCAGGGGCTTTGGCACACTTGACTTCGGCGCCAATCGCCAAGGTTTCGTCAACGCAGGAGGACACGATGCTCTGGAAAGGCCGTCGGGAGAGTGCAAATGTGGTGGATCGGCGGAGTGTCCGCGCGGGAACGGTGGCCGCCGGGGGTTTGGGCACGGTCGTGCTGGTGGTGCTGTATCTGCTTGCCGGGGGCAGCGGGGAGGACCTGCAAAAGCTCCTGCCCGCTACCCAGCCCAGCGCCACCAGCCAGCCCCTGACGCCGGCCCAGGAGGAGGCCGGGCAGTTCGTCGCGGTGATCCTGGCGGAGACCGAAGATGTCTGGCACTCACTGCTGGATGGCACCGGCGTCCCCTATCGCGAACCCAAACTGGTGCTGTTTTCCGGCGCGACGGAATCGGGCTGCGGCTTTGCGCAGTCGGCCATCGGGCCGTTCTACTGCTCGGCGGACGAATCGATCTACATGGACCTGGATTTTCTCTCGGATCTTCAGAACCGGCTCGGGGCGGATGGGGATTTCGCGGTGGCGTACATCATCGCGCACGAGGTGGGCCACCATGTGCAGCATTTGCTGGGGATCCTGGGGCAGGTCAACGCCCGGCGCGGCGGCCGGCAGGAAGCCGGCAGCGACTCGCTGTCCGTCCGGCTGGAATTGCAGGCGGACTTTCTGGCCGGGGTCTGGGCGCATTACGCCCACCGTACCAAGGGACTGCTGGAGCCCGGCGACGTCGAAGAAGGCGTGGCGGCGGCGGGCGCGGTTGGCGACGACCGGATTCAGCGGCAGTCCCAGGGCTATGTGGTGCCGGATTCCTTCACCCACGGGACTTCCGCCCAGCGCACGGCGTGGTTCATGAAGGGGTTCCAGACGGGAGACGTGAGCCAAGGCGACACGTTTGCCACGCAGGAACTGTAGGGACCGAGCCCGAACAGCCCCGCGCCCACCGTGCGCGGCTACAACGAAGCCGGAAATGCGGCAGCGATTCTCCTGCGTCTCTGGCGTCGTTTGCGTTGAACAGACCGGAATTTTTCCATGCGCTTTCCCTTGGGGGCGGAGAAGTTCTACTCTTCTGCCAGAGCGGGCGGGCGTTCCAGGGCAAGGGACTGGCTGAGGGCAAGCCGGCGCTTGGCGTAGTCTTCCAGGGCCCGGTCGGCATCGGTTTGGGGCTGCCAGGCGGGCACCGGGGCGGGCTGGCCCTCGGCGTCCAGGGCCACGAACACAATGACGCAATGGGTGGTGGCGACAGCGGCCTGGGTGCGCAGATCGCGCGAGAGAACATCCACGGCGATGTGCATGCTGGTGCGGCCGGTATGGATCAGGCGGGCGCGGACCTCCACCAGGTGGCCGACCAGAATGGGCTGATAGAAGCGGATGCCGCCGACGTACACGGTGACGCAGGCCTGTCCGCACCAGCCCGTGGCGCAGGCGTAGCCGGCCTGGTCGATCCACTTCATCACGGCACCGCCATGGACCTTGCCATAGAGGTTTTCATCGGCGGGTTCCGTCACGAACCGCAGGGTGATTTCATGTGGTCGGCGGGGCGTTTCTGGTGAGGTCATGGTTCCTCCGCAAATTTTACATCCGGTCGGAATCAGTCTCCCCGGGCTTCCGCGCCTTGGCAAGACCTTTCCCGGGCACGCCTGTTTCGTTGACTACGATCGGCCACATTTGGAGTGCGGCGGGAAGCGAGGCTCGGCGAGCGCCACGCCGCTTTGGGGGTTGGAAACCGAACGGTCAGTCCAAACAGCTAAAGCGGGGCCGCGGCGCCAAGCACCTTGCCCCCGCACTCCTAAATAGCCAACCATGGAAGTCGGCGGTTCGATTCCGGTCGGTCAATGAAACGAAGATGCGCCCCCTTTCCCGGGGGCAGTGTTCCGGACGGGTTGACAGGGGGCGGCGGCGCCATTATCTTTTGCGGTGACTTGAATGGCGCGGTAGCCAAGTGGTAAGGCGAGGGTCTGCAAAATCCTTATGCATCGGTTCGATCCCGATCCGCGCCTCCAATTGCCTTTGGATCATGGGCACCGGCAGGTGCCTTTTTTTGCAGAATGAGGTCGCATGAACTTCCCGCATACCCGGCCGGTGGAGGAGATTCTCGGAACCTTGGGCTCCGCGACCCGGGGCTTGTCCGCCGGGGAGGCCGCCCGGCGGCTTGCTGCACACGGCCCCAACGAGTTGCAGGAAACCATTTCCCGTCCGGCCTGGAAGATGCTCGCGGCGCAATTTACCGAGCCGATGATCCTGATTCTGGTGGCGGCAGCAGTCTTGTCGCTGTTCCTGGGCGACCTCACGGAAGCGGTGGCGATCCTGGCCATCGTGATTCTGTTCGGCGTGCTGGGGTTCATCCAGGAATACCGGGCCGAAAAGGCCATGGCCGCGTTGAAGCAGATGGCGAGCCCCGTGGTGCGTGTGCGGCGCGACGGTGTCCTGCTGGAACTCCCCGCGCGGGACCTGGTGCCGGGCGATGTTGTCCGGCTGGAAGCGGGCAACATCATCCCGGCCGACATGCGCCTGATGGAAGCGGTGAACCTCGGCGTGATGGAAGCGGCGCTGACGGGTGAATCGGAGGCGGTCAGTAAGCAGACCAAGGCACTCGTCAACGACGATATGCCGCTGGGCGACCGTACAAACCTTGCCTACATGGGAACGGTGGTGGCCCATGGTCGCGGCGAAGGAGTCGTGGTCGAAACCGGCATGCGCACGGAGCTGGGCAAGATTGCCGGCATGATCCAGGGCATGGAGGGCGTCCGCACCCCCCTGCAGCGCAAGTTGGCGCAGGTGGGCAAGCACCTGTCGCTGGCGGGCCTGGGAGCGGCGGGCCTGCTGATGGGTATCGGACTGGCGGGCGGCCATTCCTTCGGCGAAATGCTGCTGACGGCGGTCAGCCTGTTGGTGGCGGTGGTGCCGGAGGGCCTGCCGGCGGTGATTACCGCCACACTGGCGCTGGGCGGGCGACGGATGCTCAAACGCCGCGCCCTCATCCGCAAACTGCCGGCCGTGGAAACTCTGGGTTCCGTCACGGTCATCTGCAGCGACAAAACCGGTACGCTGACGGAAAACCGGATGACCGTGACCAACCTGCACACCTTGCACCGGGATTTGGTTCTGCCAAACGAGCCGGCGCGGCCCGCGCATCCCGCGCCCGGCGACGAACCGGAACTGGCCCCCCTGCTGCTATGCGCCGCGCTGTGCAATGACGCCCATCTGGTCTTCGAGGAATCCGGAATTCCGCCGCGCATGATCGGCGATCCAACGGAAACCGCCCTGCTGGCCGCCGCCGAACGCTTCGGCATCGCCACCCAATCCCTCGGCGAGGAACTGCCGCGCCTGGCCGAGTTCCCGTTCGATTCCGAGCGCAAGCGCATGAGCACGGTGCATGCGGGCAATACCGGCGATTATCCTCTGCCCGACTGCCTGGCGGCACCCGTGCTGGCCGCCGTCAAGGGCTCGCCCGACGGACTGATCAAACTGGCCACGCAAGTCATTGCGGACGGCCGCATTGTTCCGCTCACCGACGAAGCCCGCCGGAAATTCCGGGCGGACAACGAACGCATGGCCACGGCGGGCATCCGGGTGCTGGGGGTTGCCTTCCGGCTTCTGGATTCTCCGCCCCCGCCCGGCGCCGGGGCGCAGCAGTTCGAGTCCGACCTCGTCTTCTGCGGACTGATCGGCATGCTGGATCCGCCGCGCGCCGCCGTCCGCGCCGCCGTAGCCACCAGCCATGCCGCCGGCATCCGCACCATCATGATTACCGGCGACCATCCGCTCACGGCCGCCGCCATCGCCCGCAACCTGCAACTGGCGCCCGCGGGCGCCGATCCCGTGGTCCTCCCCGGCGCCGAACTCGCGGCACTGTCCGATGCGCAACTGGCCGCGCGGGTCGAGCAGGTCTCCGTCTATGCCCGCGTTTCGCCGGCCGACAAGCTGCGCATCGTGACCGCCTTGCAGAACCGCGGGCACATCGTGGCCATGACGGGCGACGGGGTGAACGATGCGCCTGCGCTCAAGCGCGCGGAAATCGGCGTGGCCATGGGCATCACCGGAACCGACGTCGCCAAGGAATCCTCCGCCATGGTTCTGCTCGACGACAATTTCGCCACCATCGTGGCGACGGTCGAGGAAGGGCGCACGATCTTCGACAACCTGGTGCGGTTCATCAAATATTCTTTCGGCGGCAACCTGGGCAAGGTGCTGGTGATGATGCTGGCGCCGGTGGCGGGGATCGGGACCATGGCCTTGCGCCCGCTGCATCTGCTGTGGCTGAACCTGCTGACCGATGGCCTGATGGGGCTTGGCCTGGGCCTGGAATCGTCCGAACCGGATGTCATGCACCGCCCGCCGCGGCGGCCGGATGCGGCGATTCTCGACCGTCCCGCTCTCCTGCATGTGGGCTGGATGGGCGTATTCATTGCGTTTGCCTCGCTGCTGCTGGCCGGAATCTGGCATCGCTACGGCCTGGGCGGCGGCGAGTGGCAGACGGTGTTGTTCTCGGCGATCGGCTTCGCGCAGATCGGACAGGCCTGGGGCTTGCGATCGCTGACAGACCGGCCCTTCCGCTTTGGACGCAATCCCGCGCTGGCGGGGCTCACGCTGCTGACGCTGGTCCTGCAACTGGGCGTGATCTACGTTCCCGCGCTGGCGAAGGCCTTCCGGCTTGTGCCTCTCTCCCGCGCAGGACTGGCGGCTACAGCGGCCCTCGGCGCGCTGACCTTCGTGCTGGTGCACGTTGAGCGGCGCCGCGCGCGGAAACAGTAACTCCGCCGATCTCACCGCGGCCGGCTGCAAGTGATCCGCAGAAGAGTTGGGACGGTTCCCGGCCGTCCAGAAATCCATTGGAATGGGGTCGTTTTTCTAATCCGGGAGCGAAGTATTGCGCGCCCGTATGCATCACCCGGATTCCGCGGCAGAATCCGTGCTCAATCATCGTCCATGTGCCCGTTGCCGGCCCGGCGGAAATGGGGATCGTTTTCGTCAAAGCGGAAGCAGACTTCCTGTTCGCGGTCCAGCACCAGGCGGGCGTTGAAGCCCTCGTGGGCGTCAGGAACGAAGGCAGCGGCCGTCACGTCGGGGATGAGGTGGGCTTCGCCATTGATGCGGAACTTATAATCATGGCTGCCCGGTCCCAGGCGCTGGCGGATTTCCCATCGGCCCAGGCCAACCGGGTTCAAGGGCAAGCCGCCCTCCCAATCGTTCAAAAAGCTGCCGACCACTTCAACCCGTTCAATGCGGGCCGGCAGCGGAATGCGCGGCAGGACGCACTGGATTTCCGGCGATGTCTCCTCTTCCGGAATAAGGGCGGCGGATAGATACACCCGTTGATAGGCGGGGGCCCCGACCCGGATTTCGTAGGCGCCGACCGGCAATTCGATGGCGAATTGTCCGGCCTCATCGGTCTGGGTGCGCCAAATGCTGCGGCCTTCGACCGCGCCGGGGGCGGGGGTCCGCGCACGGATACGCACGCTGGCTTGGACAGGCTGGTGACCGTCCCACAGCGCAACGGTTCCGCGCAACACCCGCCGCAGGGCGGCCCGTTCCGCGGCCAGCCGGGCCGCCAAATCCGGGAAATGATCCTGGACCACGTCCAGCCACGCCGCGGAAGCGGATTCATCGGAACCGGTCTCCTCGGCCAGACGCAGGAGGGTGCGGGCGGCCGCCTCGCGCAGCTCGGGGGCGGCGTCGCCGATGTTCAACAAGTCCAGATGGCGGGCGGCGGAATCGGCGAGGCGCCCCACCCGCTCCAGGCACAGCCCGGACCGCCAGCGGGCCTGGGCTGCCAGTTCGGCGTTGGCGGAAGTATCGGCCAGCACCTGTTCATAGAGAGCGAGGGCAGCGGCGGGATCGCTGGCGCCGCGTTCAAGATACAAGGCCTGTTGAAAAATATCTTCGGCGGGTTCGTTGGAACCGCACCATCCGGCGGCGGTCAGCAGGGCCAGGGCAGAGGCGAAGAAAAGCAGACGGCAGGTTTTCATCGGGCGAACTCGTAGCCGTGGGTGCGCACGGTCAGGATGTGTTGGGGGTTGCGGGGGTCGCGCTCGATCCGCTGGCGCAAGGTGGTCACGAAGCGATCCACGGTGCGTTCGGTGCCCTCGTAATCGGGGCCCCAGACGCGGTCGAGCAGTTGCGCCCGGGTGAAGGCCTGGCCCGGATGCAGCGCCAGGAATTCCAGCAGGGCGTACTCGCGGGGGGTCAGGTCCACGCGCCGGCTGTCCGCGCACAGGGTGCGCGCAGCGACATCCAGCACGAAGGACCCGAAGACGATCCGCGGCGGCGAGTCTTTCAGGGTGACGCGCAGCAGCAGGGCCTTGATCCGCGCCACCAGCGCTTCCATCTTGAAGGGCTTGCGCACGAAATCATCCGCGCCAAGCTGGAAGCTCAGCAGTTCATCTTCGTCGGCGGTCTTGGCCGTCAGCACGATGATGGGAACGCCGGAGTTGCGCCGGCGCAGCTCCTGGCAGACCTCGAAACCGCTCCGGCCGGGGAGCATGATGTCGAGCAGAACGAGATCGGGCTGTTCGGCCAGAGCGAGCTGCACGGCGCTTTGGCCATCGCCGGCGGACACAACGGCGAATCCATGGTCCGGCAAAGTGATTTCCAGCGCGGTGCGCAGCGGCAGATGATCTTCCACCACAAGGATTTTCTTGCGCGGGCTCACGCCGGGTCTCCGGATGGCACGCCCAGCGGCAGGCGGATGGCGAAGGTGGAACCGTTCGGCGGCTGGGAGCGTACGGTAATGGTGCCGCCATGCGCAGTGACCAGGCCTTTGACGATGGCCAGTCCCAGGCCCAGCCCCGGAACGCGCGCGGCCAGGCGGGAATCTGCCCGGAAATAGGGTATAAAGAGACGCCGCCGCATGCGCGGACTCATGCCCGGACCGTTGTCGGCCACTTCCAGCAGGGCCTCGGAATCCTCCCGGCGAAGAGACAGCCGCACCCGGGCGGGCGCGGCACAGTATTTCACGGCGTTTTCCAGCAGGTTGCGCAGGATTTCCGCGAGGGCTTCACGATCGAATTCACCGGCGTAGTCGGCTCTCTGAATCGCGAAGTCCAGCCGCTCGGGCGCCAAGCCGGTTTTTTCCGGGAGGCCCGGGAGGATCGCGGCCAGGAGTTCATCGAGGCGGCCCGCTTCCCGGACCAGGGGCACAGGCCCGGTGCGGTGGCGGGCGTAATTCAAAAACCGGTCGTTCAGCCTCATCAGGCTGTTGATCTCGTCCTGAACCAGTTGGCGAACCCGGCGATCGACGGGAGAACCGCTGGGGGCATCGTCCGGCTGCAGCTTGTCGGCCAGGACGGCCAGCGCGGCGATGGGGGTCTTGAGTTCGTGGCTGATGCGATCCATCACATCGGCCTGCAGTCCGGCCAGGCGCAGCGAACGCCGCAGATAAAGGAACGGCGCGACCAGGCCCAGGAGGGCCAGGATGATGGCCAGGCCCAGCAAGACGGCGCGGGTTTTCGTGTGGGTGGCCGCGAGCGCGGCCCACATCGAAACCGGTTCGGCGCGGTATTCAATGGCCCAGGCCCCCAGCGGTGCCGGCAGCCCGAGGACCAGTTGTCCGGATTCCGCGGCGGACCGACTGCCCGCCGGCGCCGGGGCCGGAATCAGTGCAGCCCGGCCGCCGTGGCGCACGGTGAATTCCTGCAGGACGGGCTCCAAAGCGGCAGTCTGCCAAACGTCCCAATCAAGTACCACTGCCAAGCGAGAACCATCATGCCGGGCATCGGGTGAATCTACCAGCAGGAGGCACTCCGCGGCATTCCCGGGCAGGCTTTCGGGAAACAGGAAACCGGAACGAAACGGGCCACCCCCGCAAACGCGAACAAACGCCTCCCCCGCGGCGCGGGCTGCCGTCGCTTGTTCGGTTTGGGCCAGCATCTCCGCCAGTTCGGAGGGCAGATCCGGCCAGGCCCGCCGCAAGCGCTGGCTGACGATCTGCAGTTCCCGCACCTCCAGATCCAGACCGCGGCGCAAACCATCGGCGAGCATTCCATCGGCCCAGTCGCGGGCCAAGGCGTCTTCGCCGGACTCCAAGGCCATTTCCACGGCGCGCAACCACGCCAGCGGCGGCGGAACCAGCTTTGGGGTCAACGCCAGCATGTTCCGGCAGGCATCGAGCGCCGCCGGCAGGTCGCCCTGGGCGCGGGCGCAGGCGGCCATTTCCGCCCAGACCGCGATCCGGATGGACGCCGGCAGGCGCGGTTCGGTCAGCACCTGCCGGTAGTGTTCGCGCGCCCGGGAAAAGTCCCGATCGGCCCAGTGCGACCGGCGCGCGGCCTGGAGTGCGGCATGGGCGGGATGGACGGCCGACAACCCGGGCAGATCCCCGATCCGGGTTTGCCGGGCCGGCCATGCCACGCGCCCGTCGGCATCCAGCGCCAGCACCGCGCGGACGGCCGGTTCCGCCGCCATCCATTGTCGGACATCGATCCAAAACCGCATTTCGGATGGCGCCGACGAATTCAGCGCGTCTCCGGCACCCGCCAGCAGGTCCCGGAGGCGGCCGTGAAGCTGCACGCCGATGTCCTGCAATTCGTGCAGGCAGGCTTCGCGCTGCTGGGCCTGCGCGGATTCGTGCAGAATTTGAACGCTTTGCCAGGCCAGAAAAACCAGCAGCAGGCAGGGAACCGCCACGAAAATCCCGAGGACCGCCAACAGGCGCCGAACCTCGCGCTGCGAATACAGGCTTGAGCCCATCATGTTTCCAAGCATTCCACGGTGATGTTACCCGATTGTTACCGAAAAAGCGGGGAAAATTCTGCAACCGGTAACAATCCGGTAGCATGAGACGGGCAGGATGGACGCGGAAACCGTAAGGAGAGCGTTATGAAAATTCATCCGCCAACATGGCTTTGTCGATTCGCTTTGGTGCTGGCCGCGGCATGCCCGGCCGGGACAACCGCGGCCGCGCTGGTGCGCGGGCCCTATGTTCAGATGGGGCATTACACCAACCAGGCCACGATCGTCTGGCGCACGGATTCCTCATCCGACAGCGCGGTGGACTATGGACTGACCACCAGCTACGGGCAGACCGCCACCGGCCCCAGCGGCTGGCAGCATGAGGTGACCCTGACGGGCCTGATTCCGGGCACCACCTATTATTACCGCGTCCGCAGCGGCGGGGCCACGCTGGCCAGCGCCAGCTTCCGCAGCGGCAAATCCCCCGGCACGCCGTTCCGCATCGGCCTCTTCAGCGATGCCCATTACGGCGCCAATCCTGCTATCGGCACGCTGCTGGCGCAAGCCGCGCCCGACCTGCTGCTGGCCGTCGGCGACGTCAGCGATGACGGCCTGTATGCGGACCTGGATACCAATATCTTCGGTCCCCTGGGCCAGGTCCTGTCGGCCGCGCCGTTGTACTGGACGCCTGGCAACCACGACGTGCGCGATGATTTCGCCGTCTGCCGGGAGGCATTCGTTCTGCCGGGCAACGAATTGAGCTACTGGTTCGAATATGCCGATGCCCAGATCGTCTCGCTCAACGCCGAAGGCCTGCCTGGCACCGGCTGGCTGGCCAACGCGCTCGCCGCCTCCTCCAAGCCTTGGAAGATCGTGTTCTTCCATGAACCCGCCTACTCGCCCGATGGCGGCCACGGCGAAGAGGAAACCATCCGGGACCAGTACGTGCCGATTTTGGAACAGCATGGCGTAGACCTCGTTGTCTCCGGACACAACCATTTCTATTGGCGCAGCGCGCCCATCGACGGAGTTCAATATCTGATCACTGGCCCGACCGGAAGCCGCACCCGCGAGGCCGGCAACACGCCCTGCTATTCCCAATGGGTGGTCAACGGCTCCGAAGCCCAGACCTTCATCCTGCTCGACATCGCCGGCACCCGCCTGCGCGTGCAAACCTTCGATGCCGCCGGCAACCTGCGCGATGAAACCGCGTTGGACCGAACCTGTCCCTTCGCGCTGGACGGCGAACTGGATCCCGGCGCGGTACAGGTGGCCGCGCGCCCCGGAGGCCAGACCATCTGGGCCGTGCAGTCGAACAATTTCCTCTATGTGGCCACGCCGGACGCCGGCGAAGGCAGCGACGCCTTCCTGTTCCTGGCCTCGGCCCCCGATGCCCTCGCGAATCCCGCGCCCTGGGGGAAGGCCGGCAACACCCTCGCCTACGACGCGTTCCTGGCGGATGAAAACGACAACAATTACAGCCATGGTTTTGCGGAAGACGGACTGGCGGCCGACGTGACCATGATCCGCACCGCCACGCCCTGGTGCAACAACGGCGTGCTGGAAGCCGTGATCGACCTGAGCGCCTACTACGGCGGCGCGGTGCCCGATTCCGTGTTCCTGGCCGCCGCCCTGTATGGCAACGCCGATGCCGGCGCGCTGGCCGCCGCCTCGCAATGCCCGGCCGGCAACGGCGACGGCAACCTCGACCCCGACGAAGTCGTGGAAATCCCGCTGAGCCCCGTTACCGGTCCCGTTGGCCCGGCCCCCTCTGCCTCCTTCTCGCCGCCGACGCCGGTGGACTGCGGATCCATCACCGTCACCTTCAACGCCGCGACCTCGGTGCTGGCCAACGCCGCCACCGTCAGCGCGTTTTACCACTTCTCCACCAACAGCGACGACTGGGTCCTGGCGGACATGTCCCGCACCGGCTCCAACACCTTTGTCCTGGTGTTCGATAGCGTGCCCGACAATGCCCCGCAACTGGAAGTTTGCTTCACCGACGGCATTCACTGGGAGAACCGCGGCGGTGCCAACTGGAAGGTCGTCATCCGCGATTGCGAGGCCCCGTTGACGGTCAGCCGCGTCACCATCACACCCGGCGTGCCGACAGTCGGTCAGCCCGTGGCGGTTTCCTACGATCCGGCAGGTGGCGGGCTCGCCGCCGCCTCCATCGTAAACATTCACCATGGCTACAATCGCACGGAAGGCTGGACCGCCGTTCCCGGTGTGCCCATGACGAAATCCGGTGCGGCCTGGACTTGTTCCTACGTCGTGCCGGAGGGGGCGCTCAGCATCACGATGTGCTTCAACGACGGCACCACCTGGGACAACAACGGCGGCGCCGACTGGGACTTTCCCGTCATGGCGGCCGCCCGGCCGCCCGTGCCCGCGGACGTGGTGATCACCAATCCCCCGGCTTCGGTCTTCCAGGTGGATCACGACATCACCCAATTCGTCCTGGAAGGCACCTCGGGATACAACCTGGCCGGAACGCTGTACTGGACGAACTCCGCCACCGGCCAGGGCGGATCCTTCCCCCGCACGCCGTTCTGGAGCCAATCCGTCGAACTGGCCGTGGGCGCCAATGATCTGCAAATCACCGGCATCATTCCGGGCGCGCCCGGCGGAGCGGTGACAGTTGCCTGGGACCGCGCCTCGGCCTATACGGAGTGGGCCAATGATAGCGCACAGGGCAGCGGCTGGAGCGCCGGCTGGACCCTGTTCGCCGAGGGCGAAACCGCCGGCCACTTCCTCGACACGGTCTCCACCAACTGTTCCGCCGGCAGTCCGGCCTTCGGCCTGTGGGCGAACAACGGCGCCACCGCCCGGGCGCGCCGGCCGCTGGCGGAAGCCCTGCAGCCGGGGGATACACTTTCCTTCGTGTTGGACAATAATTGGATCAACGATGGCGGATCCTCCGGCTTCTCCCTGGAAAACACCCATGGCGAAGCGCTGCTCACCTTGTATTTCATCGGCGGGGAAACCGTCTATAAGCTGCAGGATGGCAGCCCAGAAATCCGCGAAACCGGAATGTCTTGGACCGGCGACGGGTTGACCGTGGCGTTCACGCTGGATTCGGCCACGAATTATACCCTGGTCGTTAATGGAAATTCCTTCACCGGCACGCTGATCCCGGCGGCCGGCGGAACCGGCGTCCAGCAGTTCCAGACCTGGAACTACAACTGCGGACCAGACACGGAGCGCAATGTCTACTTTAATAACCTACAAGTGACCCGGTCACAGAGCGGGGAAGAGGATGTGCATCGCGTTGCGACGGTGAGCATTATCCGGCTGTCGGGCGACATTCCGGAACCGTTCATCGCCGGCATGAACGCACCGGAAGGCGGCGGCCTGCGGATCAGCATGGCCAACAGCGTTCCGGACGTCCCATATGCCATCTACGTCAGCGAGACACTGATCCCGACCCAGAACTGGCAGTTGGTGACCGGCACACTGCAGGCCGGGAACGGAGGCACCCTCGAGCTGGTCATGACCAACGACCTGCCTGTGTGCGGCTTCTACCGGATTGGCGGCGGGCAGCCCTGAAACCCGGCGTTCAGGCCGGCGACCAGTATGGCCACATGTGATGCACCGGCCCGTGGCCGTGGCCGATGGCGTAGTCCGCGCCGGCGCGGATGGCTTCCGTGATGTAGCGCTTGGCGCGCCGGACGGCCTCTTCCATGTCGTCCCCGTGCGCCAGGCGCGCCGCGATGGCGGAAGACAGCGTGCAGCCCGTGCCGTGATTGTTGCGGGTGGCAATCCGCTCTCCCGCCAGATGAACTATGCGCTGCTCCGCGCCGAGAAAAAGCACATCGTCGCATTCCGCACCATCCAGATGGCCGCCCTTCACCAGCACGTTCCGGCATCGCAGGCCCGCCAGTTCCGCGGCGGCGCCCGCCAGTTCGTCCGCGCGGGATAACTTCCGCCCGAGCAGAACCGCCGCTTCCGGAATGTTCGGGGTGATGATCTCCGCCAATGGAACCAGGCGGGTTTTCAGCGCTGCGACCGCATCGCCCTGGAGAAGCGGGTCGCCACTTTGCGCCACCATCACGGGATCGAGCACAATCTGCCCGATTCCATATTCCTGTAGTTTGCGCGCCACGGTCTCGATCAGTTCAGGCGAATAGAGCATTCCGATTTTGACCGCATCGACGCCAATATCCGAAAGCACCGCGTCGATCTGCTGCGCCACGAACCCCATCGGCACCGGATGAATGCCGGTTACCCCCCGGGTATTCTGCGCCGTCAGGGCCGTGAGCACGCTCATGCCGTAGCAGCCGTTGGCCGCGAAGGTCTTCAAGTCCGCCTGAATGCCCGCCCCGCCCCCGCTGTCCGAACCTGCGATGGTCAGCACGCGCCGATAGAGTTTGCTGGTCATGATTTTCTCTCCCTGTCTGAAACTATAATATTTGCAACTATTATACTATACTATTTGCAAATACTATAGCAAGAAGCCTGGCGTCTCTCGATGGCCTGGATCCTGCTGTTCAACCTGCCGCGCTCTTGATTTCCGGCCCGCTTCGATGGCCTGGCACAGTCGGGCGGCGGCGGCGCGCGGGGAATCGGCGGCGACGATGTCCGACACCACGGCCAGGCCATCCGCTCCGGCGCGGATCACCTCCCCGGCGTTTTCCCCATTGATGCCCCCGATCGCCACGACGGGGATTTTGACCGCGGCCCGAATGGCACGCAGCCCGGCCAGTCCGAGCGGCGGAGCATGATCGGCCTTGGTCGGCGTGGCGAACACGGGGCTGGCCCCGATATAGTCCGCGCCATCCCGCTCCGCGCAAACCGCATCTGCAACGGATTCCACCGAGATGCCGACGATCCATTCCGCCGGGACCAATCGCCGCACCGCCGTCACCGGCATGTCCTGCTGCCCAACATGCACGCCGTTTGCCCCTGTGGCCAGCGCCACATCCACGCGGTCGTTGATAATCAGGGGCACGCCCGTGCCCCGCAGCACCGCCAGCACCAGGCGGGCCTCGGCCAGGAATTCCCGCGTGCCGCAGATCTTTTCCCGGAGCTGCACACAGGTGACACCGCCAGCGACCGCCTCCTGAACGATTTCGGCGTTCGAGCGACCGCGCGACCGGACCCGGTCGGTCACCAGATAGAGCGTGTAGTCGATCCGGCTCATTTCAATTCTCCTGGATTCGTGCTCCCCGCTCCAGTTCCGCCGGAGTCAGGGCATGCAGGGCATCAAGGAACCGGATCAGGAACGAGCCGGGTCCCGTCGCCCCGGCCGCGGCCTGTTCCCCAGCCAGCCCGTAATAGGCCAGCGCCGTGGCTGCCGCCGAGACCGGGTCGGGATCCACGGCGGCAAAGGCGCCAATGATGGCGGTGGCGCCGCAACCGGTGCCCGTCACCCCGCCCATCATCGCATGTCCGTTGGCCACGCGCAGCGTTCGGCATCCGTCCGTAATGAAATCCAGCGTGCCGGTGATCGCCACTGGCACGCTCAATTCGCGGGCCAGGGCATTGGCTCGTTCTGCCGCCGCTTCCACGGAATCGGCGGAATCGACGCCTCTGGTTTTGGCCTCACCGCCGCCCAGGGCCAGAATCTCCGAGGCATTGCCGCGTACAAGGGCCACCTGAGTCTCTGTCAGGATCCGCCGAGCGGCCGCCGTGCGGAGCCGGGTCGCCCCCGCGCCCACGGGATCGAGGATGATCGGCACGCCCAGCTGCATGGCGCGCGTCCCGGCTTTGACCATGGCGGCAATCCAGGCATCCTCCAGGGTCCCGATATTCAACACCAGCGCCCGGGCCAGGGACACCATTTCCTCCACCTCGTTTTCCGCGTGCGCCATGACCGGCGAGGCTCCGGCCGCGAGCAGAACGTTCGCCGTAAAGTTCATCACCACGAAGTTCGTGATATTGTGCACCAAGGGCCGCGCGAAGCGGACTGCCTCCAGGTTGATCGCCGCCCGCGCGGCCCATTCTGCCTTCGGATTCATGCCGGTTCCCTCCGTTGAAATGAAATCGCGAAATACAGAGCCGCTGCCGCCGCCAAGGCAGGGAGCGACGCCCCTCCCGCAAACCCGGTCTGCGCGCACCAGTGGTAGACGCCGAATCCGGCGGCCCATGCCAGCATCGCCCGCCAGTTCACCCCGCCGCGGTACCAGTAGGACCCGCGCCGGTACAGATCCTCCGCCGCATAGCGGCCGCGCCTCAGGAAGAAATAATCCGTCAGCACCACGCCGAACAGCGGGCAGAACGCGGAACCGATGAACAGCAGGAAGCCCTCATAGCGGGTTGCGTCGAAGAACAGCGCGAGCAGCGTACCCGCCACCCCGCCCAGCAGTATCAGCGGGCGCATCCCGATCCGTGGGAACAGGCTTTGCGCCGACACCGCGTTGGAATAGATATCCAGAAACGTCGTGGTGAGCGTGGAGAGCAAGACAATCGCGACGGCCGGCACCAGCCATCCCCGGTCGCCGACCAGCCCCAGCAGCGCTGTTTGCGGCGCACCCGATCCCGTGGCAATCGCCGCGACAAGCCCCACCGCGTACATCCACGAGCTGATGAGGAAATACCCCCACCATGTGCCGCGGATTCCGTGTCCGGGCACGGCCGCGTAGCGCGTGTAATCCGAAACCAGCGGCAGCCATGAAATCGGCATAGCAATGACCAGATCCAGTCCCAGCATGACGGACATCGCCGGCACGGGGCGAACCGCAAGCAGGTCCCGCCCCCCGTAGGTCCGCAGCGCCAGCCCGGTCATGGCCAGCGACAGCCCCAGGAGCAGCACCACGCCGATTTTTTGCAACCCCTTCCATGCCCGGCTGCCGGCCAGCGCCCACAGGGTGGTCAACGCCCCCAGGAGCAGAATCCAGCCACGGGCGGCCGCTTTGCCGCCGGCGAGTCCGGCGGCCGCCTGCCCGCCGATCCAGAGCATGACGGCAGTCCAGCCGACCAGTTGCACCACGTTCAGCACGGCCGGAAGCACCGATCCGCGGTTGCCAAGGGCGCCGCGGGTGCTGACGATGGCCGGTACGCCGTGCCGGCTGCCGATGAGCCCACCCAGCGCCATCGGGGTATTGCCCAGCAGATGCCCCAGCAGGATAATTCCCAGCCCCGCAGCCAGGCCGAAAGACGCCAGCAGGCCCCCCGCCCAGATTTCGGACAGGGAAATCGCCGCCCCCGCCCAGAGCAGAAAGAAATCCCGCTCGTACAAGTTCCGTTCCCGGCTTTCCACCGGGGCATTCCGCGCCATACCAGCTCCTTTTGGGGTGCATCGGGGAGCCTGCCGCGGAAATAATGAAAACCGCGGTTCCATCGGAGAAACCACGGCTTGTCCAAGCGATCCGCTGTCCCTGCGCTGGAATGATCCAACAGGTTCCAAGGGTTATCCCGCCTGACGGGAACTCTCAGCCCTCTTACTCGAGGACACCCCTAGCGACCAATTCAGTTGTCACGGGTCAAAGTACCATCCTGTTGGCGACCGTCAAGCCCGTCCATGATCTGGCTGCCGCGTTTGTTTCAATGTTTATAAACATTGAAACAAATTACTCCAATGCGTTTTCGATCGCCGCCCGCAGCCCCGGATCATCCGGTTCGGTGCGGCTGCCGTAGCGGGCGAGGACCTGACCAGCGCGGCCGATGAGAAACTTGTTGAAGTTCCAAGAGATGGCCCCGCCGAATTCCGGATGGATTTTTTTATCGGTCAGGAAGGCGTAGAGCGGGTGGATGTCCGTGCCCCTGACGGAAATCTTGGAGAACATGGGGAAGGTGACGCCGTAGGTCAGGGAACAAAACTGCTTGATCTCGGCCTCGGTGCCCGGTTCCTGCCCCATGAAATTATTGGCGGGGAAACCCAGAACGACAAATCCGCGGCCCTTGCAGGCCTGATACAGCTTCTCCAGCCCGGCATATTGCCGGGTGAAGCCGCATTTGCTGGCGACGTTGACCACCAGCAGGACCTTGCCGCGGAACTCCGCCAGGGACAGGTCATGACCACCAATGTCCTTCATCGTGAAATCATAAATACTGTTCACGGGGTCTTCTCCTCGGGCTGGGCTGCCGGCTGCCAGCAGGCCGAGGACCACGACTTGCGCCAACCATGCGTTCATCACGGGCTTCTTCATCATGCCCCGGAACCTATGCCGGGCCGCCCCGTTTGGCAAATCCGCCGGGAGACGCATCCCTCTTTCATTGACAACGATCGGCCCAATTTGAAGTGCGGCGGGAAGCGAGGCTCGGCGAGCGCCACACCGCTTTTGTTGGGGGGGCAATCGAACTGGCAGCCCAAACAACCAAAGCGGGGCCGCCTCCCGTTGGTCGTTGTCCCCGCACTCCAAAAAGGCCGGCCGACGGGAGCAAGATGTTTCATGTCCGGTCGGTCAATGAAACGGGGATGCGCCCTCCGCCGGGGCCGGAGGAATTAATGAATTGTCAACCGAAACGCGAATCGGCAAGCTTGCGCGCCAGAATGGATGAGCCTAATGAAGCGTAATCTGGATGAACTGCAAGCCGGCCCGCACGATCTGCTGATCGTCGGGGGGGGCATCTACGGAGCAGCACTGGCCCGCGAGGCGGCCAGTCGCGGTCTGAAGACGGCCCTGGTGGAGCAGGCGGACTTTTGTTCCGGCAGTTCCGCCAACAGCCTGAAAATCATCCACGGCGGTCTGCGCTACCTGCAGCAGGCGGACCTGCCGCGGGTGTTTGAATCCATCGGCGAACGGAGCACCGTGCTGCGGACGGCCCCGCACCTCGTGGCCCCCGCGCCGTGCCTCATGCCGACACGGGGCATATTGATGAAAAGCCGCTGGGTCATGGCCTGCGGCCTGGGCGTGAACGACATCCTCAGTTGCCGCCGCAACCGCCACCTGGACCCGACGCGGAGAATCCCGAACGGCCGCACCTTGTCGCGCCGCGACTGCCTGGAGATTCTGCCGATGCTGCGCACCACCGGCACCACCGGCGCCGCGCAATGGTACGACGGACTGGCCCACGACACGGAACGGCTGGCCATTGGCATGCTGAAGGCCGCCACGCGTGCCGGGGCGACGGCAGCCAATTACGTCAAGGTGCGCCGCTTGTTGCTCGAGGGCGACCGCGTGACTGGGGCGGCGGTGGAAGACCGGCTGGGCGGCGGCACCTTCGACATCCGGGCCGGGCTGGTCATCAATGCGGCCGGGCCGTGGATCGAGCAGGTGCTGGCAGGCATCGGCCGGCCTGTGGCCAACACCGCTCCGCATCTCGCGTTGGGCATGAACCTGGTCATCCAGAACTGGCCCGTCACCACCCACGGGCTGGGACTGCAATCCACGCGCAGCAGTCGATTGTATTTCTTCATGCCCTGGAGGGGCGCAGTGCTGGCGGGCACCTACTACCGCGAGCACCAGGGGCCGCCCGAGGCCTTGCGCGTGACAGACCGGGACATCGACTCCTATCTGGATGCGATCAATTCCTGCCTGCCGGGCACCGCCATCACGCGCAATGACATTCTGGCGATTCAAGCCGGCATTGTTCCCAGCCTGAAGCCGGCCCGGCCCGACCGCGAACCGGTCCTCCTGCGCCACTACCGGCTGGTGGACCACGCGCGCCGCGACGGCATCGAAGGCCTGCTTTCCATCTGCGGGATCAAGTACACCACCGCCCGCGGGGTCGCGGAACAGGTCATCGAGGTCGCGGCGGCCAAGCTTGGCCGGCTGATCGCGCCTTCCACCACGCGTCGGGATCCGCTTCCGGGCGGCGAAATCCCCGACTGGGCCTCCTTCCGCCGCGACATGGCGGCGGCGCATGCGGACGTGCCGGCGGAGGAATTGGAGCGGCTGCTGGTGCTCTACGGCACCGAGGCCAAAGACATCCTGGCCAGCGCGGCCACGCTGACCGGAGCCGATGCGTGCATGCGGGCCGAAGTCCTGTTCACATTGGACGAGGAAATGCCGCAGACGCTGGCCGACCTCGTCTTCCGGCGCACGGGACTGGCCTCGGCGGGTCGCCCCTCGTCTGCCGTCCTGCGGGTTTGCGCCGAAACCATGGGAACCGCCCTGGGCTGGACCAACGGCCGGCTCCAAGATGAAATTGCAGCGGTCGAGAACGCCCCCACTCTTTGGCAGGCGGGATGCGCCTTGGCCCCCGATGGGACGCGCGCATGAAAAAAATCTGGATGCATCCCGGTTTTGTCCCGCTGCTGCTGGTGGCATTCATGGCCGTCCTGATGGCGCAAACGCAGCACCGGGTGGCGCGGGTGGATACGCCCCGGGGGTTTGCGCTCGACGACTCGTGGATTCACGCCTCGATTGCCAAGAACATGCTCCAGGGCCAGGGCTATGGCATCAATAGGGGCCAGTGGATTCCGCTCTCGACGGCCCCGGCCTGGACGTTTCTGATGGCGGGCGGAATGCTGCTGCTGAAGGATCCGGTCGTGGCCGGCCTGGCCGCGGCTTTCCTGTGCCAGACGGGGGCGGTTTTGTTGATCTATCTGCTCATGTTGCGCCTGACCCGCCACCGGTTCTGGTCGCTGGTGCCAGCGGTACTGCTGACCCTGAACCCGGTGCTGCTATGGGGCTATGCCTCGGGAATGGAATTGCCGCTGGTGGCATTCGCCGTGGCGCTTTGCCTGTACATCTTCGACCGCACCGCGCCGGCCGGCCGGGGCCGCATGTTCGGCCTGCCGCTGGCACTACTGCTGGCGGTCTTGTCTCGTCCGGAGCTTTTCGTTCTGGTGCCTTTGGCGATTCTGGCCACGGCCTATCAGATCTGGCAAACGCGCAGCCCTGAAGATCGGGCGTTCCTGCCCTCCGCATTCCGGATGGCCGCAATTCAATCGGCGGTGTTTCTCGCCGGGATCCTGCCGTACTTCATCTTCAACGCGACCACAACCGGGCATTTGTTTCCCACGGCTTTCCATGTCAAGGCCGGGTTGCGCGATGTGGGCCTGCTGCCGGCGCTGGCGGCGGGCGATTGGAGCCGCGCCGTTCATCTGCTTACCCTGGGAGCCTACAATGAATTGGCCAAGAACGTTTTTATTTTCACCAAGTTCAACATGATGATGACGCTGCTGGCGGTGCCGGGGTTCGTGGCATTCTGCCGTCCCTTCCGTGATCAGGACCATGGCCGGGCGGCCATGATTCTGGCGCTGGCGGTCCTGCTGCCCTTGATCACGGGCATGATTTCGCCGACCGGCGCCTTCTCAAACTACGCCGAACGCTATCTCGCGCCGTATGTTCCCGCGGTCGTGCTGCTGGGCGGCCTGGGCCTGTGGCTGCTGTGGAGCCGGCTGGGCCAGCGCACGGTGGCGGTCGCCTGTTTGCTGCTCGCGCTCGTGCCCGTCCACCAGAAATTCAAGCCAACCCTGGTGATGTATGCCCGCGACGTCAAGAACACCAACGCGCTGTATGTCGAATCCGGCCAATGGATCCGCGACCATATCGACCCGTCCATTCCGATCGCCGTCAACGACATTGGCGGCATTTCATATTTCATTGAAAACGACATCATCGACATCATGGGCCTGGCCTCTCCGGAAATCTGGCCGGCGCTGGAGGGAACCTCCACGGAAGGCAAAATGACCATCGCCCGGGCCGTGGCCATCGAGCAATATCTGCGTGACCGGCAGGTGGCCTATCTGGTCATGAGCCCGCGCTATTACCCCGACCTGCACCGCCAGCCGGAGGTCTTCGTCCCGATGATGACCTGGAACGCCGTCTTCCCCACCCAGCGCTCGATTGATCCGCAAATCCTGTACCGACTCCAGTGGGAGTGAAGCGCGGCCTCCCCGCCCAGCCAGAGCCCCGCGTCATCGCGTCATCATGGGCCGGGATTTATGTTGGAAACCAGCGATGCGGAATGCTATTGTGATTAATCAGTACCGAATTGAAGTCCATTACGTGGAGAGATCGATGACGCGAGCATTGTCCATCATCCGGGGGGCGTTGGGCGCCTGGATGGCTGCATTCCTGGTTGCCGGGTGCGAATTCACCACCTCGGATCAGAGCGAGGGCACGGTGAGCCTGGCCGAGCTGCAAGGGCAGAACGTCGCTCCGGAAACACAGCCCCCTGCGCAAACCGAATCCACCAGCAGCGCCCCGGCCACCACCCCGGTTGTCACGGGCGGCTCCGGCATCGGCCCGCGGGGTGGAGGCGGCGGGTTCCTGTGGAAGCCGGTGGGTGAAAATTCCCGCAAACTGGTGATCCTGCTGCCGCCCCAATACACCGGGCAAGTCAGCGGCGTCTATGTGGCCAATTCCAAGGGCGGCGCCATTGAGGCGGGCTCCTATACGGGCGTGGGCAACGGCAACCGGACCCACTGGCGCTTTTCCAAGCCCGGTTCGGGGTATGGCCAGAACATACTTGCCGTGGCGAATTTGAAATCCGGCGGCGCAGTGCACTGGCCCATCCCCAACGGAGCATCCCGCACCAGCTACTGAGCGCAATGCCTTTCCCCGTTGTTTCCCAACCCGCATGGCCGCTGACCGGCTGCATGGAGGGACGGCAGGGGTCATGAACATCCTGCTGCTGGCGCCCCACCCCTTCTACCAGGAGCGTGGCACCCCGATCGCGGTCGATCTGCTGCTGCAAACCCTGGTCGAACGGGGGGAACAGGTCGACGTGCTGACGTATCACGAAGGGACGGACCGCGACTATGCCGGGCCCGGCACCGTGCGCATTTTCCGGATTGCCGCCCCGCCGGGCTGCCGCAACATCCGGCCGGGATTTTCCCTGAAAAAACTCGTGGCGGATGTCGCGCTCTACCGGCTGGCCGTGCGGATGACGCGGCAGCAACGCTACGACCTGATTCACGCCGTGGAGGAATCGGTCTTCATGGCCCAACGCCTCTCGCGGCGCATGGGCATCCCCTACGTCTATGACATGGACTCGTGCATGTCGCAGCAAATCGCGGATAAAATTCCGCTGGCGAAGTTATTGCTTCCGCTCATGCGCTGGAAGGAAGGCCGCGCGGTGCGAAACGCGGCGGCCGTGGCCGCAGTCTGCGACGCGCTGGCCGACCAGGCCCGGCAGCATGGCGCCCCGCGAACGGTGATCCTGCGCGACGTGCCTCTGCTGGAACCGGCCACGCCCGCCGGCGGCGCCCGGGGCTTCAGGAGGGAACTTGGCCTCACCGGCCCCGTCCTGCTCTACATCGGGAACCTGGAACCCTACCAGGGCATGGACCTGCTGCTCGACAGCTTCGCCCGCGTGCCGCGCGACTTGTCCGCGCATCTGGTTGTCGTGGGAGGAACCCCCGCGCATGTTGCGCGCTACCGGCACGCCGCGGAAAAGCAGGGCCTCCAGGACACGGTCCATTTTCTCGGCCCGCGGCCGGTCGCTGAGATGGCCGCCTTGATGGGCGAAGCGGACATCCTGGTGTCGCCGCGCATCCACGGCACGAACACCCCGATGAAAATCTATTCCTACATGGCCGCCGGCAAGGCCATCCTGGCGACCGATCTGTTCACGCACACCCAGGTGCTGGACGCGGAAACCGCCTGCCT
>Ga0123332_1000850_pt1 | contig 30868 bp, 26 predicted proteins | sample BioC12SIPDNA_4_FD_89958 | JGI IMG/M metagenome (GOLD analysis project Ga0123332, IMG submission 89958) | Anaerobic biogas reactor microbial communites from Washington, USA - Biogas_R2_A C12 SIP DNA | ecosystem: Engineered > Bioreactor > Anaerobic > Unclassified | place: Washington, USA... | reverse complement strand
GGCACGTGACATGGTCTGGCTCCTGTTTGCTGACGGACAAGGATGCTGAGGCGACCGCGCACCACACTATGAGGGTCCAAAACTATAACGACAGTATACACTCGCAACCGCGCCCTGTCAACTATCAGTGAGGTGGATGTATACCAGTGAAGCGCATAATGTGTTGTGTACCCTCTCATACCTGGCCCGCCGCACGCCACGCGATTCGCTTGGGCTATCGCACTGCGCCCGTCATCCGTGGAGGCAGGCGCATATACGAGGATGTTCGACCGCTCCCCAACCCCCAAGGCCTATGGAGGCCAGTCGCTGGTCCCGCCCAGGGCCGTCTCGGGCCGGCATATCGGCGAGAGCCTCTGCCTAAGCCGCATCCGCGATTCAGGACGTGCCCCAATGCGATAGCCGTGTAACCCGCTTGACACTCACCCCAACCCAGCTATAATGCGCCTGTCATGATTGAAGCGCTTGCCGGCTGCTGTCTCGAGCACCCGTTCGCGTCGCATAATGAGGAGGATGGACTATGGCAAAGAAGGGCACCCGAATCCTGGTCAAGATGAAGAGCACAGAGAGTGGGCATATGTACTACACGCAGAAGAACCGCCGCAACGACACCCAGCGGCTGGAGCTGCGCAAGTATGACCCATTTGTGCGCAAGCACGTGATCTACCGGGAGACGAAGTAACTGCGCTCTCGCTGACTGAGAATTGATCCTTTGGCCCCGGTGCTTCTGTAGAAGCACCGGGGCCTTTTTCTGCCAGGAATCGGGCATTCACTGGCGCTATTTAGAATATTTGTGTATACTATATAGAGTCAACTGAGCGACCCCGGCGGGTCCGGGTTGCTTGAAAGGCGGCATTTATGACACAAACGAAGGTTGCGACGCCAACCAGCGAAACGCGGCAGATGGACATCCCCGTCCAGGGGATGACGTGCGCCTCGTGCGTCAACCACGTCCAGAAAGCTCTGGGACGGGTGGACGGCGTGGCTGATGTCAACGTGAACCTGGCTACCGAGAAGGCCAGTCTCTGGTTCGACACCAGCGTCCCCACATCCGAGCTGGTCAAAGCCGTGCGCGAGACGGGGTACGAGGTTACAACCGATACCGTCGACCTCACGATCGGGGGTATGACCTGCGCGGCGTGCGTCGCCCACGTGGGAAAAGCGTTGAACAAGGTCCCTGGAGTCGTGGAGGCCAACGTCAACCTCGCGACCGAGCGGGCCACCGTGACCTTTGTGCCCGGCACCGTCGGGTTGGCGGACTTCAAAGCCGCTGTCGCGAAGGCCGGTTACGAGCTCATCGACCAGGTCGATGAGACAGCGGCCCAGGCAGCGCGCGATACCGACGAAGAGGCCGATCGCAAGGTGGCAGAAGCGCGACGCAGGATGGTCATCGCGTGGGCGTTCACGGCCATCGTTGTCGTGTGGATGATCCCCGAGATGTTCTTCGGCATCATGTGGCCCACCCACACGATCTTCAACCTAGGTATGATCCTATTGGCGCTGCCGGTGCTCTTCTGGGTGGGGCGCAAGACCTACAGCAGTGGCATCCGTGCCGCGCTTCACGGCTATGCCAATATGGACACGCTGATCACGCTAGGGACCGGCGCGTCGCTGCTCACCGGCCCGGCTTCGTTCTTCGCGCCGGTCGCGAACTACGCCGGCGTCTCCGCGATGATCATGGCGTTTCATTTGACAGGCCGCTATATCGAGGAATCCGCCAAGGGGCGAGCCTCCCAGGCGATCCGCAAGCTCCTCGAGCTCGGGGCCAAGACCGCGCGCCTCGACCGCGACGGGACCGAGGTCGAGGTTCCCATCAGCGATGTGCGGATTGGCGATGTGATGATCGTGCGCCCGGGCGAGAAGATCCCGACCGACGGCGTCGTCGTGAAGGGCGAGAGCGCCGTGGACGAGTCGATGGCGACCGGTGAGTCGATGCCCGTGACCAAGCACGCCGGCGACGAGGTAATCGGGGCGACCCTGAACCAGGAAGGCCTGCTCAGGGTCAAGGCAACGCGCGTGGGCAAGGACACGTTCCTGGCCCAGGTCGTCAAGTTGGTCGAACAGGCGCAGGGAACCAAGGTGCCGATCCAGGCATTTGCCGACAAGGTAACCGCCGTCTTTGTGCCCATCATTATCACCATCGCGGTGCTGACGTTCCTCTCGCGCTTGCTCTTCCCCGGGGCAACACAAGCCCTCACCGAGCTTGGCAGCTTTCTGCCATGGGTGAACCCAAACCTGGGTGTGTTGACACTCGCGATCGTCTCTATGGTTGCGGTCTTCGTCATCGCCTGCCCGTGTGCCCTGGGACTGGCAACGCCCACTGCGCTGATGGTGGGGAGCGGCATCGGAGCTGAACACGGCATCCTCATTCGCAGTGGCGAGGCGATCCAGATGCTCAAGGACGTCGCGGTGGTGGTCTTCGACAAGACCGGCACCATCACCAAGGGCAAGCCAGAGGTGACCGAGGTCGTCGTCGCTCCAGGCCTGGCCATAGCGGACCGGGATATGCTGGCCTGGGCGGCCAGCGCTGAACTGGGCTCCGAACACCCTCTCGGGCGGGCGATCGTGAATCGGGCGCGCACGAAAGGCCTGCGCCTGAGCGATCCGCAGGCGTTCAGAGCGATGCGTGGGCAAGGGATCGTCGCGCAGATCGAGGGACACGAGGTGCGCGTGGGGTCCAGGCGCTGGATCGCTGACGCGGCGCCCCTCGCAACAGAGGACCTCGACCTCGCGATCGACTCGCTGGAAGGCGAAGGCAAGACTGTGATGCTGACCGCCGTCGACGGCCAGCTCCAGGGTCTGATTGCCGTGGCCGACACGCTCAAGGATGACTCCGTAGAGGCCATCGCCCAGCTTCACCGGTTAGGTCTTCAGACGGCAATGATCACCGGCGACAACCGCCGCACGGCGGAGGCAATCGCCCGTCGCGTTGGGATCGACCACGTTGTGGCCGAGGTCTTGCCCGACGGCAAGGTCGCCGAGGTCGAGCGCCTGCAAGAGCGGTTCGGGATGGTCGCCTTTGTCGGCGACGGCATCAACGACGCCCCTGCCCTGACCAAAGCCGATGTGGGACTTGCCATTGGCACCGGCACCGACATCGCGATCGAGGCCAGCGACGTGACGCTGGTTCGCGGCGCGCTGACCGGCGTCGTCGAGGCCATCAACCTGAGCCGCGCCACATTCAAGAAGATCCGCCAGAATCTCTTCTGGGCGTTCTTCTACAACGTCATCATGGTGCCACTGGCGGTGGTGGGCTGGATGCATCCCGTCCTGGCCGAGATCGCGATGGCAACCAGTTCGATAACCGTCGTGACCAACGCCAATCTGTTGCGGCGGGTCGACATCCGCCCGGCATACGCCCGTGCATCCGGCTCAAAACATGTCTAACCCCCACGAATGGGGGTTAACCTCCCGGAGGGCCTAGACCTATGACCCAACGTACTCGCCGCAAGCCATACCGCAACCGCCGCTGGTCGCCGAAGTCCGATCGTGTCTTGCTACTACTGATCATGGGTGCTGTCGTGGTCGTCGGGCTGCTGATCTATGAGGCCGTGCGGCCCATGCCCGGCTTGGCCCAACCCGATCTGGGTAATGAGCACATCACGCCTCCTGCCACGGCAACCTACAACACGCGCCCACCCACGTCTGGGCCCCACTACGTCAACTTGGCGCCGTGGGGCATTCACACCGAACCCATCCAAAACGAGCTGCAGGTCCACAACCTGGAGGACGGGGGCGTGATGGTGCAATACAACTGCCCGGAAGGGTGCCCAGACCTCGTGGCGCAACTGGCTGAGGTCGTTGGGCGCTATCCACAGTATGTGATCCTCGCGCCCTACCCCGATATGGACACGCGGATCGCCCTGACCGCTTGGGGGCGGCTCGACGCCTTCGAGGACTTCGATGAGCGCCGTGTCGTTAAGTTCATCGAGGCGTACCGCGGAATCGACCACCATCGTTAGCGATAGGGAGTATCTATGCCACACTACTCGACTTCATCCGGCTCCCGCCTGAGCCGGCGCGACTTCCTGCGCCAGGCCGGCGCCGGCCTCGCAGTGCTGGCCGCTGGCAGCCTGGCTGGCTCACTGACTGGATGCACAATAGCTCGCGCTGACCATGTATCCGGGTCGGCCGTGCCCAACGACGAGACGACACCTCCTGACCTTGTCCTGGCGTTGAGAGCAGCGCCTGGACAGGCCGCGATCCTCCCGGGGCGCGAGACCAGCGTATGGCGCTACTCCGGAGAGGTCGTGCGGGGCCGCGCCGATGCGCTGGCCGTGCTTCCCGGTTCCTACTTGGGCCCGACGTTGCGGCTCAACCACGGAGAACGCGTCCGCATTCACCTGACCAACGAGCTACCCGAGCCGACGATCGTTCACTGGCACGGGCTGCACCTTCCGGAGGAGGCCGACGGTCACCCCCGGCTGGCAATCGCGCCCGGCGAGACCTATACCTACGATTTCCAAGTGATCAACCGTGCGGGCACCTACTGGTACCACCCGCATCCCCACGGCACGACCGGTCCGCAGGTCTATGCCGGACTGGCAGGGCTGCTCATCGTGAGTGATGCCGAAGAGCAGGCCGCGGGGCTGCCCTCCGGCGAACAAGACGTGTCCCTCGTGCTTCAGGACCGGCTCTTCACAGCCGACAATCAGTTCAGTTACCCGGTCCAGGGAATGCACGGTCAGATGGTCGGCGTCATAGGCGATCGGATCCTGGTCAACGGCAGACCCGACTTCGCGCTGCCGGTCGCGACGCGGCCCTACCGGCTGCGGATACTGAACGGTTCCAATGCCCGCATCTATCGGTTGGGGTGGCAGGACGGCCGCCCCCTTCAGGTCATCGGCACCGACGGCGGGCTCCTGGAACGCGCCCTTACACGCCACCAGGTGGTGCTGTCTCCCGGAGAACGGATCGAGCTATGGGTCGATTTGGGACCTGAGCCAGTGGGCTCGGAGCTCGTTCTCGAGAACCAGGACTATCCGAGCGGTGAATCGTTCCCGGTTGCGCGCCTGCAGATCGCACGCAGCGAGACCGCACCGGCAGCGTTACCCGACCCGCTATCGGTGAGCCAGCCGCACTCCGAGGCCGATGCCGTCAACCGCGGACGTCCACGAGCGTTCCCCATGGAGCTAGTCCGGGGGCGCTGGCTCCTCAACGGGCGGGAGTTCGAGATGGCGAAGGTCGCGCGCAATGAGGTGGTCCGCCTGGGCGATCTTGAGATCTGGGAGTTCGTCAACGAGAGCCCTCATATGGCTATGCCGCACCCGATGCACGTCCATAACGTGCAGTTCCAGGTCATCGGGCGTGAGTTGGTGCTGCCCCAGTTCGAGGGCCAGTACCAGGCTGTCGCCGGCAGTCTCGTCGACGAGGGCTGGAAAGACACGGTCCTCGTTATGCCCGGGGAACGCGTCCGGATCCTGCTCAAATTCGAGCACTACGAGGGCCTATACCTTTACCACTGCCACAACCTCGAGCACGAGGATATGGGCATGATGCGAAACTATCGCATCAAGGCGTGACTGCCCGCCGAGGACGGCACTTCCCGAGAGAGCCGAGAGACTCCCCACAGATTTGGTAACGCGCGGGAGCGGTCGCCCCTGTTTGTGGAAACGACCGTCTGAGGGATACTCGAAGCTATGATCAACGCCAACTATATCGTGGGCACGCACGATATTGCCTTCATCGTGCTCGACACGCTGCGCTACGATGTTGCAGTGGACGCGCTACGCGCAGGCCAGACTCCTAACCTGGCCGCCATTCTCCCCGGGGGACAGTGGGAGATGCGGCACACACCTGGCAATTTCACCTACGCCGCGCACCACGCGTTCTTCGGGGGGTTCCTGCCGACGCCCATCGCGCCGGGACACCATCCGCGGCTCTTCGCCGCACGCTTCCCGGGGAGCGGTACGACGACCGAGATGACGTACGTCTTCGACGCGCCCGACATCGTCACGGGCCTGGGAGGCGTCGGCTACCACACGCTGTGCATTGGGGGCGTGAACTTCTTCGACAAGCAGAGCCCCTTGGGGTCCGTGCTGCCGGGCTTCTTCGCGGAAAGCCACTGGAGCCCCGAGATGGGTATCAACGGGCGGCGCTCCACCGAACATCAGGTGCGCTTGGCCGTCGAGCGGCTCGGGCAGATCCCCAAGGGCCGGCGCGTGTTCCTGTTTCTCAACGACTCCGCGATCCACCCTCCGAACAGTTTCTATCTGCCCGGCGCCAAGGACGACAGCCTGGAGACCCACCGGGCGGCGCTGGTCTACGTGGATCGCCAGCTGCCGCCACTGTTCGCCGCGCTGCGCCGGCGGGGCCCCTGCCTGCTGGTCGTCTGTTCGGACCACGGCACTGCCTATGGCGAGGATAGATACTTTGGACACCGCCTTAGCCACCCGGTTGTATGGACGGTGCCCTACGCCGAACTCATCCTGCCCGGTGCTGTAGACGCGGGGTTCTAGCCACACGCTGGCAAGCAGCGGGTAGATCAGCCCAGCTGCTGCAGCCGCGCGATGGCCTCGTGAATCCGGGCCGTGGGGGCCGTGATGGAGATGCGTATGTAGGCCCCGCCTGCCGGCCCGAAAAACGAGCCGGGGGCCACGGCGACCCCTGCTTCTTCCAGCCAGCGCCGCGCCAATGTCTCTGCCGCCTCGCCCGCAGGCACCGGGGCCCACAGGTAGAGCGCAGCCCGCGGTAGCGGCGCCGCGATCCCCAGCGACGCCAGCCCATCCACCAGGATCTGCAATCGCTCGCGGAAGATGGCATTGCGGGCGGCAATCCAGGCCTCGTCGACCGTCAACGCCCGAATCGCTGCCTCCTGCAGCGGGTGGAACATGCCCGAATCCACGTTCGACTTGACCTGAGCCAGCGCGTTCAACACTGCGGCGTTGCCCAGGGCCATGCCTATCCGCCAACCGGCCATGTTGTACGTCTTCGAAAGCGAGTTGAACTCGACCACCACGTCCATAGCCCCCTCGATCTGGAGAATGCTGGGAGCCACATAGCCATCGTAGGTGACGTCGGAGTAGGGCGCATCATAGCAGATCAGTAGATCGTGGCGGCTTGCGAAGTCGACCGCGCGCTGCAGGAAGGCCAGGTCCGCAACCGCCCCGGTCGGGTTATTGGGATAGTTGAGCCACAGCAGCTTCGCCCGCGAAACGATCGTTTCGGGTATGGCGTCGAGGTCAGGGAGAAAGTCGTTAGAGGCCAGGAGTGGGAAGGTCGCGACCTGTGCGCCCGCCAGCATGGCCCCCATCGTGTAGGGCGCGTAGCCTGGGTCCGGCACGAGGACCAGATCGCCGGGGTCCAGGAGCGCCAACGCCAGGTTGACGATACCTTCCTTGGACCCGATGAGCGGCACGACCTCGCGATCCGGATCGAGCGAGACGCCGAACCGCCGCGCGTAGTACTCCGCGATCGCGCTTCGTAGCGCCGGCAACCCACGGTAGCCGGAGTAGCCGTGGTGCTCGGCCACGCTCGCCGATGTACACAACGTCTCGATCACGACCTCCGGCGGTGCGGGGTCCGGATTGCCGATGTCCAGCCGGATCACGTCAAGGCCGCGCTTCTGGGCAGCCGTCACCGCCGCCGACCAGCGCGCAAAGGGATAAGGGGGAAGGTTAGCGAGTCGCCGGGCGATCTTCATCACGGTTCTCCTGACCCATCGAGTCATACAGGCGTTCCACCAGCGCTGTAAGGCCCAGCGTGTAGCTGCGCCACCCGAAGCCGCTGATCTGCCCTACGCAGACCGGCGCGATGAGGGACGTGTGACGAAAGCTCTCGCGGGCGTGGACATTTGATAGGTGTACCTCGACGGCGGGCAGGCCCACGCCGGCGATGGCATCTCGCAGCGCGACGCTGGTGTGGGTATAGCCACCGGGGTTGATGAGCAGGGCGTCGGCCCAATCCATCGCCTCCTGGACCGTGTCGATCAACGCGCCCTCGCTATTGGACTGGATGATGCGCAGCTCCGCGCCGAGGTCGGCGGCGAGCTCCGTGAGCCGGCTGTTGATCTCCGGCAGCGTCACGGACCCGTAAGTTGCCGGCTCACGGCGTCCGAGCAGGTTGAGGTTGGGCCCGTGCAAGACCAGGATCCGCACCGTTATCTCCAGTGAGGGTTCACCCTGTGGTCGATCATCGATCATCTGCAATCGCTCCCATCTGTGCGAGGACCGACGCCACCGCCCGCTGCGGCACGTCGTCGTAAATACCCACAGCCCCAATCGCCTGTGGCAAGATCCAGCGCAGCCCCGCGCCCCGGCGTTTCTTGTCGTGCCGCATCGCCCCCAGGATCGACGCCACGGGCAGTGCCGGGCAGCGGACTGGAAGACCTGCAACGTTCAGGACGTTCTCGATCGCCGCTGACACATCGTGATCCGCGATCTCCAGCGCTACCGCCAACTTGCTGGCGGCCACCATGCCGATGGAAACCGCCTCGCCGTGGCGTAGCGTGTACCTGCTGAGCCGCTCCAGTGCGTGGGCCGTGGTGTGCCCCAAGTTGAGCACGGCACGCCGCCCCATCTCGTGCGGGTCCTCGCTCACAACGCCAACCTTGGTCAGGATCGAGCGGGCCAACAGTTCAGGCGTAACGGGTACGTCGCCATCTCGCAGCCGGCGGCCCAGTGCATCGAACAACACCGGATCGCCAACCACGCCGTGCTTGATGACCTCCGCCAGACCCGACCGGTACTCGACTGCCGGCAGCGTGTCCAGCACCCGAACGTCGATGAACACCAGTTCGGGATGCTTGAACGCCCCAACCAGGTTCTTGCCCTGGGGCAGATCCACGCCCGTCTTGCCACCCACACTGGAATCTGTCATCGCCAGCAACGTCGTGGGGACCTGGACCAGCCGCACACCGCGCATATAGGTCGCGGCGGCAAAACCCGCGATATCCCCGGTGACGCCGCCACCGAGCGCCACGACCAGCCCGCTCCGGTCCAGGTCCGCCGCCAGGAAGGCGTCATAGAGCTGCTCCACGGTCGCCAGGATCTTGTGCGCCTCGCCATCCGGGATGACAACTCGGGTCGTCCGCAGTTCAGCCGATCTCAGAGCCGTCTCCACCTGCTCGGCATACAGCGGCTCGACCACGGTGTTGGTCACCACGACGACGCGCGCGCCCGGTGTGACGCCTGTGGCCCGCAAGATGGCGCCCAGATACGCCAACACGCCGCTGCCGATGTGGATCTCATAGGCGCCCTCGTGGTGCGGAACGCGCAGGGTCTGCACGTCTGCCAGCCCGGCGACCGCCTCGGCTATCTCTTCCAGCGAGCGCCCGGTCGTGTTGACCTGCCACGGGATCGCCGCGTACGCCTCCTCGCGGCTGGCCAGTAGGCGCGCGATCGCAGCTTGGGGATCGGCCGACTGTAGCAGCGGGCGGTCCGTGCTGGAACCCACACGCGACAGCACCGCCTCCGCGTCGGCCCTCAGACAGACGAGAATACCACGCTCAGCCATCACAGCGCGATTCTCGGGGTCGATGAGCGCCCCGCCACCGGTCGCAATCACCAAACCCGATCGCTCGCTCAGCTCCCGGCACAGGGCCGCCTCAATCGCCCGGAAGTGCGGTTCGCCTTCTTCAGCGAAGATCCGCGTGATCGGCTTTCCGGCGCGTACCTCGACCAGCGCATCCATATCAACGAACGGTCGCCCGAGCCGCTCCGCCACGAGGCGGCCCACAGACGTCTTGCCCGTACCCATAAACCCGGTCAGCACCAGGTTGCGCATCTTCTCCTCCTGGCCTACCCCGTCCCTGGCGCGAGGGTCGCATCAGCCAGTCCCGCCAGAGCCTCCAACCACGAGCGGCGCCGCTCCGGTGTGCTTCTCACGACAACACCAGACCTCCGCTGGTCAAGGCTGTGCATGGCGCATAGCTCCAGGCCGCGCGCGCACAACACCCCTTCGTGAATGGCGCTGAGCCTCATTGGCCCTGGCCTTCCGTGAACAGCCTGAAGCGATCGGGGTCCAGATGGCCCGCCTGGTGCATCAGAACGGCGTTCATGAGCTCGATCGCCATGCGCGATTCGAGCGTGATGCCGGCCCGCACGCCAGCGCAGGGGTCGTGACGGCCCTTCTCCAGTGCGAAGTCGATCTCTGTCAGATCGTTACGCACAGACTTCTGGGGCTTCCGGATCGAGGAAGTCGGCTTGAAGCCGACGCGGCAGACCAGCGGCATACCCGTTGTGATGCCACCCAGCAAGCCGCCATGGTGGTTGGACAGGAAACCGTTATGTCGAATCGGATCGTTGTTCTCGCTGCCGCGACGACTGATCACCTCGAGACCGGCACCTACCTCACACGACTGCGCCGCGTTCAGCCCGCCCAAGGCCCCCATCAGCCGGAGCTTGAGGCTCTGGTACAACGGTTGCCCCACCAACGGCGGCACGTTGACCGCGACGACCTCGACCATCGAGCCCAGGGAATCGCCTTCGTCTCTCACCTGCTCGATGAGCGCCGCAGCGCGCTCTGCGAAGTCAGGGTCAAGCGTGGGAATCTCAACCTGCGCCAACCGCTCCGCGACTTCGGCCAGAGCCGCCGGTGGAACCGGACGTGCAAGCGTGTGCTGCGCGACCAGCGCCTCGAGCTCTGTCGAAAGGCTGCGCGACGCCGCCAGCGGCCCAACCCGTAGCACCGACGACAGGATGACCGTCTGAAAGTGGTGCGTCAGGTAGAGCCTGGCGATCGATCCGCCTATCACGTCGGAGATCGTCGCGCGATAGCTGGCGCGCCCGCCACCCCGTGGGTCCGCAAAGCCGCGCGACTGGTGGTATTTGACGAGGTCGGCATGGCCTGGTCGCGCCGCCCCGGCAGGCCCGGTGACCTGCGCGTAGTCGCCCGAGCGCTTGGCGGTCGATAGCACCACCGCGGCAATCGGCTCGCCCGTCGTGTAACCCCCCTCGTAAGTACGAGCCGCTTCGAGGCCTTCACCCACCGGTATCGCTACCTCCGGCCCTCCCAGCAACACGTCCGGATCCGGGTCATAGAGCCCGGAGAGCAACAGCAACTGATCCGACTCGGCCCGCGGCGTCCCGTACCGGCTTCCTCCCGGTCGCCGTCGATCCAGATAGACCTGTACCGCGCCGCGGTCAATCCACAGCCCCGGGGGACACCCGAAGACAATCGTGGTGTAGCCCGGGCCATGCGACTCGCCCGCACCCGCGACCGAAAACAGGGGCCCCCCGAGAATCTCCATCGGATCAGCCTGTCAGCCGCACCAGGTGGTATTGCTTCTTGCCACGCCGCAGGATCACGAAGCGTCCTTCGATAGCGTCATTCAGCGCCACGGTCGCGTCGTCACCTTCCACACGACCATTGTTGACGTAGACGCCTCCGCTCTGCAACAGGCGCCGCGCCTCGGCCTTGGAGCGTGTCACGCCGGTCTCGGTCAGCAGGTCTGCCAACGGCAGGCCCGCACCCTCGAAGCGGGAGCGCGGCACCTCGCTCGACGGGACATCGGCGAAGATGTCGGCAATATCGTCGGCCCCCAGTCCCACGATTTCGCCACCAAACAGGACCTCAGCAGCCTGCTCGGCTTGCGCCAGCGCCGCCTCGCCATGCGTCATCCGCGTCATCTCCTGCGCCAGCTTCCGCTGAGCCTCACGACGCTCCGGGTGCTCCGCCAGCTTCTGGCTCAGGTCTTCGATCGCCATTTGGTCAAGCCACGTGAAAAACTTGAGGTAGTCAATGACGACTGCGTCCGTCTGGTTCAGCCAGAACTGGTAGAAGCGGTAGGGTGACGTCTTGTGCGCATCGAGCCAGACCGTGCCCTGCTCCGTCTTGCCCAACTTGGTGCCATCGGCGCTGAGGACGAGCGGGTAGACCAGACCGTGAACGCGTTCGCCCAACTTACGGCGGATCAGCTCCACGCCGGCGGTGATATTGCCCCACTGATCGCTGCCTCCGGCCTGGAGGACGCAATGATGATCCTCGAACAGACGGAGGAAATCGTAGGCCTGGAGCAGCATGTAGCTGAACTCCGTGTACGAGATACCCTCTTCGCGCTCGAGGCGCGTCTTGACCGAGTCCTTGGCGGTCATGTAGTTGATCGTGAAGTGCTTACCCACATCACGTAGGAACTCCATCATCGTGATCTTCAGCAGCCAGTCGGCGTTGTTCACGATCAGCGCTGCATTGTCCTTGGCGTCGAAATCCAGAAAGCGTGCCAATTGGAGCTTGATCGCTGCAACGTTGGCTTCCACCTGCTCGGAGGGCAGAAACTGCCGCTCGCTTGTCTTGCCGCTCGGGTCACCGATCATTCCTGTGCCCCCGCCCGCGACCGCGATGGGCGTGTGTCCAAAGCGCTGCAGACGCGCAAGCCCCATCAACGCCAGAAGGTTGCCGACTTGCAGGCTATCGGAAGAGGGATCGAACCCTATGTAGGCCGTGATCTTTTCGGTCGCGAGCAGGTCCGGGAGCCCTTCCGTGAAATCAAACACGAGTCCGCGCCACTTGAATTCATCGAATACATTACCAGACGCCATAACCCATCCTCCTTCTGCATCTGAGCCCACCAATTGGGGCAGTTCAGTTCCTATCACGCCGTCCATCAACCGGCTTTGCGGGATTCGAGGATCCCTCAGCCCGAATGAGCGCGTCCTCACATACGCTACGCATCATCGCGGTCGTGGCCTCGATGTCCAGCGGATCCTCGAGCCACAGCGATAGCGCAAGCGCGCCCTGCCGTGCCAGCATCCCCAGTCCATCAATGACGCGCGCCCCGGCGTGGCGGGCCACCCGCAGCAGGCGGGTCTCCAGGGGATTATAGACGAGATCGCAGACCGTCAACCCTGAAGGCAAGGGAAGCTCCGTTGGCCAGGGGCACCCATCGACGGCGGGCCACATGCCAACGGTCGTCGTGTTCACCAGGAGCATGGCCTGCTGGACCGCATCGCGAAGCGTATGCGCCGCCAGCTCTCCCGTTACAAGCGCCGCCGTGGCAGGCAGGGCAGGCCGGAGTTCCGCGGCCAGCGCTGCCGCCCGCTCTGGCGTGCGGTTGAGGACCACGACATCCATCCCCATTGTCGCGAGCCCGTACACCACGGATCTCGCGGCGCCCCCGGCTCCCAACACAACGGCGCGACCACCTCCTGCAGGGTCAAAGCCCCCAGCGCGCAGCGACGCGATGAAGCCAGCCACGTCGGTGTTGTGGCCTACCATCGTGCTAGAGCCGTCAGCCTCACTCCGGATAACCACGGTGTTCACAGCGCCAACGGCGCGTGCCTCGAAGGTCACCTCGTCCAGCATGCCTATGACGACCTGTTTGTGCGGGACCGTGATGTTGAAGCCCTGGAAGCCCAACGCGGCGGCCCCGCGCACGGCCTCCGCCACACGCGCCGGGTGAACCGGCAAGGGCACGTAGCGCCAGGCCAACCCAGCCGCGCGGAGCACGGCGTTGTGCATCGCGGGCGATAGACTGTGGGCGACGGGCCACCCCATCACGCCCAGCAGGCGCGTCTCCCCGCCGATCTCGGTTCCCGCGCGCCCGCCCCGCGCCCCTGTCCCCGAACTCACCTCCAGCCTCCTCACATCCCGTGCCGAATACGGGCGCCGAGAATCTCCATCAACTCGACGAAACCAGGGAACGAGTCTGGAATACGCTCCGCGCCGAACACCCGTGTCTTGCCTTCGGCGACCAGACCGGCAACCACCAGGGCCATCGCCAGCCGATGGTCGCCGTGGCTGTCCACCTCGGCACCCTTGAGCGCCGTCGGCCCTTCGACAACGAAGCCGTCGGGACGCGGCTCGATCCGGGCGCCCAGCTTTCGTAGCTCTGCCACCACCGTGGCAATCCGATCAGTCTCCTTCACGCGCAATTCGGCTGCGTCGCGCACGACCGTGGTGCCCGCGGCCTGCGTCGCAGCCACAGCCAGGATCGGGAACTCATCGATCATCCGCACGACGGTCTCGCCCTGGACCTCCGCGCCGCTCAACGCGGACGCCCGGACTCGTAGGTCCGCCACGGGTTCCCCGCCCTGGTCACGCGAGTTCACCGGCGCGATATCTCCCCCCATCGCCCGCAGCACATCAAAGAGCCCGGTCCGGGTCGGGTTAACGCCTACCCCAACCAGCAGGACGTCAGATTCCGGCACCAACAGCGCGGCCACCAGGGGGAAAGCAGCGGAGGACACGTCGCCCGGGATCACCCTGTCGAGCGGGCGCAGGTACGCGATCGCGGCGGGATCGAGCGTTGCGCCCAAGGTATCATAGACCAGCGGCGTTACCGTGGCATCACGGGGCTCGATCTGCGCGGCGAGCATGCGCTCGGTGTGGTCGCGCGCAGGCCCGGGCTGACGTACCACGACAGGCCCGTCGGCGTAGAGCCCCGCCAGCAAGACTGCGCTCTTCACCTGGGCGCTGGCGACCGCGAGGCCATGCTCCCCGCCGTGTAACTGCGCGCCCCCATCGATCAGCAGTGGGCCGTGACCACCGGTGTCGGCGATCCGCGCCCCCATCTGTCTCAGCGGCTCGGTCACGCGCCGCATCGGCCGGCGGAGCAATTGGGGGTCGCCGGTGAGCACGCTGTTGAACGCTTGGCCGGCCAGAATCCCGGCCAGGAGCCTCATCGTCGTCCCTGAGCGCTGGCAATCCAGAGCCGCACCGGGCGACTGCAAGCCGCGCAGCCCCTGTCCGTGGATCACCAACGTCGTTTCCCCGGCCGCGTCGCTGTGTTCGATCCGGACGCCCAGACTGCGCACACACTCCAGTGTGGCCAGGCAGTCGCCCGAGGGCAGAAACCCCTCGACACGGTGCGTCCCCTCCGATAGAGCACCCAGCATCAGGGCGCGGTGAGACATCGATTTATCGCCGGGCACGCTGACCGTGCCACCCAACCGACAGGATGGCGGCGTCGCACATCCCTCAACGATCAGCCACGTCATGGATACATCTCCTTCCGCGTGTCGCGGATACGCGAGAGGACGTCCTGAAGCTGCCCCGCATCGCCGTGGTCTACCAGCCCGATCAGGCGCTCCAGATGGGTCAGGCAGGATCGCGCGGCTTTGAGCACCTCCTCGCGATTGGTCGTCAGGATATCCACCATCATTGTCACGTCGCTGCCGGCCACCCGCGAAGTATCGCGGAACCCCCCTGCGATGATCTCCCAAGCTAGCGGATCGTTTGAGGTCGTAGCATCGGCCGTGCTGATAAGCGCGCAGGCCAGCAGGTACGGCAGATGGCTGAGCGTCGCGACCAGGTAGTCCTGTCGAGGCCCATCGATGACGAGTGGCCTGGCGCCCACGGCCTGGACCAACGCCTTTCCCAAGGCCAGTGTGCCGGTCGACGTCCGCGCAAGCGGCGACAGGATGAAGGTCCGACCCCGAAAGAGCTCGGGGTCAGCCGCGGCGATCCCCGAGGTCTCTTTGCCACACATCGGATGCCCCCCCAGGGGCTGGACGTGCGATGGCAGGCCAGCCATTGCCGCCAGGACGTCGGTCTTGGTACTGCCCAGATCCATCAGAACAGTCCCCGGCGAAAGCAGCGGCCCGATGGTCCCAATCAACTGTATGATGGTGCGCACCGGCGCTGCAAGCACGACAACGTCGGCATCCCGCACACCCTCGGCTAGCGAGGCCGTGGCACGGTCCACGTAGCCACAGCTCAGCGCACCCTCGCGAGCCGTGGTGGCTGGGTCGACGCCGACGACCTTATGGCAGTGGCCCTTGAGCGCCCCGGCCAGCGATCCGCCCATCAGGCCCAGGCCTACGACGGCAATGGTGCACGTCGACAGCGCCCGCGAGGGCGTCGCAAAGTCCGCGGGGACCTCGGCACCCGCCGGTGACTCGGGCGCCGGGGACGCCCCTGTCTCCATCTTGCACTCCTTCAGCGATGACATTACGCCCCGCCTAGAGGGTGCGCCCAACCGCCGCGGCGATAGGGCGTAACGAGGCCATCAGGTCGGCGAAGCGCTGCGGCTTCAGCGATTGCGCGCCGTCCGACAGCGCCTTCTCCGGCTCCGGGTGGACCTCCACGATCAGGCCGTCAGCCCCGGCCGCGATCGCAGCGCGCGCAACAGGCGCGACCAGCTCCCACTTCCCGGTTCCGTGGCTGGGATCGACCAGCACCGGCAGGTGGCTGAGCTGCTTGAGCAGGGGAACTGCGCTGATGTCGAGCGTGTTGCGTGTGTAGGTCTCGAACGTACGAATACCCCGCTCGCAGAGGATCACGCGGTGGTTCCCGTGCGAGAGAATGTACTCCGCCGACATCAGCAACTCCTCGATCGTCGACATCATGCCGCGCTTGAGCAGAACAGGACGCTGGGACTCGCCGACAGCGTGGAGCAGCGCGTAGTTCTGCATGCTCCGCGCCCCAATCTGTAGGATGTCGGCGAAGGTCGTTACCAGCGGAACCTGCTCCGGGGCCATCACCTCTGTTACGATCGGCAGACCGGTCTGTGCACGCGCCTCAGCCAGCAGCCGTAGCGCCTCATCGCCTAAGCCCTGGAAACTATAGGGCGAGGTGCGGGGCTTGAATGCCCCGCCTCGGAGCACCTGCGCGCCGGCAGCCTTGACAGCCTGTGCGGTCTCCTCCAGTTGCTCCCGGCTTTCAACCGCGCAGGGACCGGCCATAACGATCACCTGCGGGCCTCCGATCGAGACGCCGTTGATCGGGAAGACCGAATCTTGGGGATGGAATTCACGGCTGGCGAGCTTGAAGGGACGCAGCACCGGCACCGTTCGCTCCACCCCCGACATCCGTTCGAGTTGCTCGCGATCGATGGGGCGCCCATTGCCGACCACGCCGATGATCGTGCGCTCCTGGCCCTCCGAGAGGTGAGCCTGACACCCCATCTGTTCCACGCGAGCGGCAACATTCGCGATCTCCGCTGTCGATGCACTGTGCTTCATGATGATGATCATTTCTCCTCCTCGAGCCTGTGGTCAAGGTTCCCCGGCTCTGGCCTCGCGGGGGCACCGGGATAGAGCTCCATGGCAGTCTCCCACAGCGTCGCATCCTCGGGCATCGGTGTCGTCGCCGCCGGGTACGACCCCAGCAACTTTACGAAGGATGCGTGACGCAGCAGGCCCATCAACGCCGCCTCGACCACCAGGTCCTGGCAATGGCCCTCAAAGTCAAGGTAGAAGGTGTAGCGCCACGGCTGGTTCAGGCGCGGGCGAGACTCGATCTTGGTTAGGTTGATGCCGCGGTTGGCGAACTCGCCCATACACCGGTAGAGCGCCCCCGGGCTGTGGCGTGTCGAGAAGACCACCGAGGTCTTCGTGCGCTGAGCCCGAGGCGGGTCCTCCGTCCCCATCACCAGGAATCGGGTGTAGTTGAAGTGGAAGTCCTCGATCGCCCGGTCCAGGATCTGAAGCCCATAGAGCTCCGCCGCGAGCCCACTCGCAATGACGGCCACATCGGGTTCCGGTGTGGCCGCCAGCTCCCGCGCGCTGCCCGCCGCGTCAAACGCTGGCTCCGGCTCCAGGCCGTGGCGAGTGAGATACCGCTGGCACTGCGCCAATGCCTGGGGGTGCGAGCGCACCCGCCGGATCGCTTCCAGCTCACTGCCTGGCAGCGCCAGCAGCATGTGATGTACCCGCAGGATCACCTCGCCATTGATGCGCAGATCACGCTGCAACAATAGCTCCAGCGCTCCGGCGACCGAGCCAGCGACTGCGTTCTCGACCGGGACCATCGCGTAGTCTGCACGCCCCTTCTCGACCTCCGGAAACACCTCCTCCAACGTCCGGCAGGGCAGCGTCTTGACCTCGGCGCCGAAGTACTGCCGAACCGCCTCCTCGGAGTATGCCCCCGCCTCACCCTGAAATGCGACTATCGCCATCGCCCGCTCTCCCCAGATCCGGCCTCAGTACGCGCGCTCCCCGCAGATAGCAGTGGTGAATCTCCTGCTGCGCCCTGTCGGTGTTCCAGTGGATCAGTACCCGAATGCACATCGCCAGGCTGCCCCGCACCGCCATCTCTTGCATGCAGAGGAGCGGCGTCTGCGTCCAGCCGAGCTCGCGGGCAGCGACTGCCGGGTACACAGCATCCAGATCCGGCGTAGCCGTGAAGATCACGCTGGCCATCGCCTCCGTCTCTATACCATTTGCCGCGACAATCTCGGCGAGCAGCTCTCGTGTCGCCTCCAGAATCGCCAACCGCGTGTTCTCCTTCACCGTCGTCGCGCCGCGCACGCCACACACCCCCACGGATCACCTCCCATTGTGACAATAAAAAACGTGGAGCCGGATGGGCTCCACGTTCATGTTTGCTGTTTGGGGGACTCTGCTGAATCTAGATCTTCTCCCTGGCAATGTGAAGCCGCCGGCGCGTTGGCCAGCCAAAATAGGAGTAGACAAACATGAAGCTGTTGGCAGAATCCAGTGGTTTACTCATAGTTGTTCGTTCACCTGATATTAGTTCTATAGTAAACAATTCAGCCGGCTTGTCAATACCCAAACAACAATTGGGATAGGATGGTAGGTGTAGATGACGATGCCCGCAGGAAGGCTAGCAACGTGGCGACGTCTCACGCCACAGGCGTCCGGGCCCTCCCTGATGGGGGGGGCCGGCCATCTGGGCCGGCCCCTTGGTCAACGCTATCCTGGTACGTGGTCTCAGGGATTCGTCAAGCCGGGCAGCCGCGTGCCCTGCCATCGCTGTGAGTCGAGGCCGGCCCGGGGCTACACGCGCTCACTGACCGCATGGGCGAATCAGGCTCCGCGCCGCGCTATCCCACCACTCGCTGCAGCGCCTCCAGTGCCGACGAGAGCGCATCACCCATCGTGCGCAGCATCGTCTCGCGGGTCTTGAGCGCCTGGTTGACCATGGTCTGGTGCATGTCCCAGACCGAGCGATCGATCTGGTCGTTGGCGTCAACCGGGATGCAGACCGTAGTGTCGCAGTCGAAGTCGACCTTGGTATAGGCACGCAGCTGCAGCTGTTGTAGTGCAGTAGGGTCAGTAAGGTCCAGTCTCTGCCCCGCAAGGGACGTGAACCCCGAGCTCGGCGTTGTGAAAGTCCGCACCTCTACAGTGGCAATGTCGCCAACGAAGGACTCCGCCTTGGCCGCCAGGTCTTTGGCAAACTTCTCAATCGCACTCCTCAAGTCGCTCTCTGACATCGTTATCTCCTTCTCCTGAGCCGAAGCTACTCACGAATCCGGAACTGCTCCAATGCCTCTAACACGTCTCGCACATACTGGTAGACCGCCGGTAGCAACAGGATCTGTCCGCCCGGCACCGATGCCTTCAGGGCGAGTGTCAGTGCACCCGTCCCAACGACGTTGATCAGCCGTAGCAACGCGTCGCGCGATGCTAGCGCCAGGTGCACCGCATCGCGGTGCAGCTGCATCTGTGGCTCGGTCACGCCATCGAGCCACGTGGTGTCATAATCACCCGACCACGCCACCACGGTCAACGCGACGTCAATCCCGCCCTGCGTGGTGACGACCCACGCGTAATGCTCGACTAACCGGCGGAACTGTTCCAGCAGCGCCTGGCACTCGGCGTAGATCCCCCGGAACCTTTCCGCCGCGTCCGCATCGGTGTCGAAGGCTACCGCCGGCATGGCCAACTGTTGGATGGTGGCCATCAGCGCCGCCTCGGGTCCGGTCGTCTCCCCCATAGCATAGTGTGGTGCAGTTGGCTCCAGCGCCGCAAGCCTGGCCTCGACATCGGCCAGGGCAGACACCCGCGCGGATACCGCGGCCGTTCGCGCACCGAGCAATGATCGCGCATCAAACCCAGAACTGGGCAGCTCGACCCGCCAGACCATGACATCTTCGGCCTGTCCGGCAGCAAACGGCGTAGCCGCCGGGCCATCCGTGGCCCAGATCCCCAGGGGATCCTTACCCCCAGGCAGCGCCATGCCGCTTAACACAAACGCACTCCCGTTCATCAGGAGCCAATGCGCAGACTATTCAAGAGACTCGTCGCCAACTCGGCCATTGTCGCGAGGAAACGTGCGCGGCTCGTCTGCGCCTCCTCGACCATAGCCTTGTGGACCGACAAGACCAATTGTGCGAAGCCGCTGTCGGCCTTCTCAGGGATGTAAACTTGGACGTCACCATCGAAGTCGACTCGCGTCAGCGCCCTCAGGGTAGCATCCGGGTCCTGGTGCGCGTCAAGCGCTGCCGCAACTGCACGGATATCGCGCGCGGAATAAGTGCGAACGTCAAGCGTCACAATATCCTCGGCTGCGTGCCCCAACGACGTCGCGAGTTGGTCGGTGAACCTCCGCAGCGAGACCTTGAGTTTCTCAAACTGGTCGCTCAGACCGAAGGCCACGTAGGCCGCCTCTCCCTCGACGTAAACCGGCTGGACCCGAACCAACTGCCGGGGACCCTGCGCCGGCGGCACGACGCCAGGCGTCGTTGGAATCACGGCCGGCGCGACACCGATTGTCGGGGCGCCTCCTCCCGCAGAGGGCGCATCCCCAGCCTGTTGAGGCGTGGCAACCGATGGCCCGGCCCTCTCGGCTACCAGCTCCTCTGCCTCAGCCAGAGGGGTTGGCGCTTCCGGCTGCGCCTCGATCTTGATCTCATCGGGTGGCGTGTCGGGCAATGGCGGGGGCATCTCGACCACCACGCCCCCCTCCTCTTGGGGCGCTTCGGCGGCGCCCTCCTTGACACGTCCCTCGCCGGCAATCTCCGGCAGTGGCGGTGGAACCTGAGGCCCCTCGGCGGCTGGGACCTCCGCCGTGATCGTGCCAAGATCCACGGGCCCCTCGTCAACTACGGCCTCGCGCTCGAAGGGGATCCGCACTGCGGGATCGCCCAACACGACATAGCTCCGGGCGTCGTTGTTCGCGGTCCACCGGTGCGCCAACTCATAGTCGCTGATGTAGTCCGGGTTCCACTGCAACTCATCAAGATCCGCGGCGAGGTCCGAACTCAGCTCTGCGTAGCGCATGTTGAAGCTGGCGTCTGTGGCCAGGCCGATCGGATCGCCATTCATCAGCGTCCTCAGCGAGGTGATGAACGTTTGGTGCTCCAGCCGCCCCCCGGGTGAGATGAACGAGTAACCCCACGCGCGCTCGACATGACCGATGACGGCCAACATGCCATAGCGCAGCAACCGCTGGGGAAGCGCCGCTGTGAAGTTGCGCGGCGCGATCTTCTCGCGCACTTTGAAGGCAGTCGCGGCAAACTGGTCGAGCTCGGGAGTTCCCGCACCGTAGCAGGCGAAGAGAAAAGCTACCATCCCGGTCAGGTTGGCTTCCTCATCGATGTCCTCCCCGGTGAAGTAATGCTCGCGGCGCACGGTCTCGCCAGGGCCGGGCCAGTCCTGGCACAACAAGGCCCCCTGGTGCCTGAGCTGTGCAGGATGGTTGGCCGGGAACTCGATGCCGTGGCTAGCCGTGAACAACAGAGCTGGCGTCAGTCCAGGGGCGCCCCCCAGTAACTGACCCAACTGGGAGTGCGTGGCCTGCCCATCACCGACGAAGGGGGACAAGAGCTCCCACTCGTGCAGCAAGGCTAACTCGTTCTCCGGCGAAGCCACCGAGAGGTTCTCGAAGACCGGCTGCACCAGGTACTCGGAGCTCAGTTCTGTGGCTTTGTCGCCGGGATTGGCAGGCGCAAAGAAAGCCGCGCGGCGCGGCAGTACCACCTGACCAGTCTCCGCCGCGACGACGGCACGGGCATAGTCAGCATAGGCTTCGACGTCGCTCCCGAAGTCGAGCCGCCCGACGCCGCGCATCACGTCCAACTGGTACTGGAAGGCAAAGGGAATCTCGTCCGGTGTGCCGACGAGAAGGACGTAGAAAGGAAACTCATCGGGATCGGCCAGACCTGCGCCGATGCCCACCCGTCGGAAATACTGGTCTTTCCGTTCACCGGTGCGATAGGCGTCACTGCCCTCACAGACACGGAACAAGTCGCCGGCCTGTGCCCGGCGGTGGTTCAGGAGCGGACCCAGCGCTTCCTTGATCTCCTCGCGCAGCGCGGGGTTCATCGCAGCGGGGAAGATGACCGCCCAGCCGACGTCCTCCACGCGCGAGATATCGCCTGCGCCGGGCTTGACGGGCCACTGCATCTGGGAACGCGCTTTGAACTTGAGCTCCTCCAGGCGCGCAGCCATAGCTTGCTCGTGCAAGGTGAACTCCGCATCGGTCACGCGCTGCAGCCGGTCCTGCACGTTCGTCAAGGCGCCCAGGTGGCGCTGCCGCTCCACGAACTCGCGGTAGTCCTCGGGCAGGGGCTGCCCACGAATGAGGCGCGCCAGTTGCCGGCTCGAGAGCGGCGGCTGCCCATATTCCCCGGTGACGGCGTTCACACCGTTGAACACCAGATCGGCCTCAAACAGTGATTTCAGATCGTCGGGCATCGTCAGACTCCTTTCGGTCAGAACCGGCCTGGATCGCTGCGCTGTCAGCCGGCCCCGCCAGCCTTGGTCCGAAGCCGCACCGCCGGGTCGCCGAGCACCACATAGCCGCGCGCATCGTTACTGGCGGTCCACAGCTCGGCAAGCCGATATGTCTCTTCGAGGGAGGGCGGGTCAGTGATGCTTTCATAAAGATAACTCAACTCGGTCGTGATCGCGGCGTAACGTGTGTTGAAGTAGTCCAGCGCCGAGCCCACCGGGTGTCCATTGAGCAGGCGATCGATAGCCGCCGCGAAGACCTCGACGTGTTCTTGGGTCCGGTTCTCCACACCCTCGGGGCGGGCAGCCATCGGCGAGAGAAAAGAGAGCCCCCAAGCACGGTCGATATGCCCCACGACGGCGAGCGCCCCGCGATCGCGTAGAGCCAGCATCGCCTTGGGCAATGCAGCGGTGAAAGGCTGCTCAGCGATAGCCTGTGCGTCTTCCCTGAACTCGTGCCGGGTGTAGCCGTCGAACTGGGGTGTACCCAGGCCATAGCAGGCAAAAAAGAACAGGATCATGCCCCGGAGGTTCATCGCTGACGTAACATCACGCGCAGCGAGGTAACAGTCAGTCGGGATCTCGCCGGGCACGCCAGGCCATTCGCGGCACAGCAGCGCGCCCTGGGTCGCGGCCTGTCGCGCGTCGCCGCGCTCAAACTCCAGCCCGTGGGTAGCGGTGAACAGCAGGGCCGGCGGCGGGTCGAGCCGCAGAAGCTTGAGCAGATTCGCCTTGGTGGCCTTCTTCGGAGAAACGCGAAGCGGGCGCCACGGCATCGCCGCAGCCCGGGCCTGGCAGTGTTCGTAGAGCGGCGTCACGAGGTGGTTGGCACTCAACCGGGTAGCCTCATCACCCTGATGTTCAACGCCGAAGAAGACCACATGGGATGCCGTAACCGGAGGCGTCGTCTCCGCTGCGACGACGTTCTGTGCGTAGTTGCCATAGGCCACCAGATCGTCGCCGAAGTCCAGCCGGCCGACGGCGTACTGAACATCGAGCTGATACTGAAACTCGAACGGGATTTCCTCGGGACTTCCAATCAGCATCAGATAGTAGGGCACGCCAGTGCTCTGAGGGTCGGCTGGGTTGGCCGCCTCTGCCTTGCGCGGCGGACGGTGCAGGAACGCGGCAGCCGTATCAGCCGGCCTGTAACCGTCCCTGCCCGCGTAGAACCGGTAGAGCTCACCTGCCTGCGCTTGCCGCAGTGCCAACAAGGGGCCAAGCGCCTCCGAAATCGCTCGAAAGCGCGGCTCAGACATCGTTGCTGGGAAGACCACGGCCCACCCTGCCTCCTCGAGCTTGGTGGGATCAACCCACGGTACCGTCCCCAACTGACCGGTCAGCGTTCGCCGGAGATCGTCGATCCAGGCGTGGAGTGCTCCGCGCACGGCGGACCACGCCACCGGCACGGGGCTCCCTACGAGATCCTCCAGAACACCGCGCAGGGTGGAAATCACCTCCCGCCATGTTGCTGAAGCATCCAGGGCACCGAGAGTCGTGAGACGCTGCTGCAATGCGGGATGGTCAGGAGCGTTTGCGCGCAGCCCCTGGGCTAACGCTCGCACCCCACCGATGATGGACGCGGCACCCGGAAGCGCCCTGACCGAGTCCACCGGCGCCCCGCCCAAGGCTCGGAGCAGATCCGTCGCCCATACCGGCCCCCCGTCGCGGTCCGCACTCTCTTCAGCGCTGAGATAGGTCCGTTGGATCGCCGCCAAAGTCTGGTCGAGGCGCGACTCCAGGCTGCTTCTGAGGGCGCCCATGCTCGGCCCTTCCTCAGCCAGCAGCCACTGCGCGAGGATGCCCCCCTGTCCCTCACTCAACAGCCGGGCGATGCGCACAATCGTCTCCACAGGCTGCTGCCTCAACCGTTCAGCCAGGATGCTGACATCGCCGAAGCGCGGCTGGGCACCCTCTCCCAGCAGGATGCTCAGGACTTCGCCGGCGGTCTCGCGATGCCAATCGAACGGCGCGCCAGCCGCAGCTCTATCCAACGCCCGGACCAGATCGGTCGCCAGCAGTTCAACGAGGGCAAGCAGCTTGCGGTCGTTCGCGGTGTGGCGTGCTAACTCACGTTGGAGGTCGCGCAACTGGCGTGCTTGAGCGTAGCGGGCACCCAGAATGCGCCCGGCAAATGCCTCCACCGCAAGCGGTGACAGCCCGTAGTCGCCGGTGGCACCATTGACGCCGTTGAAGTAGAGCTTCTCGGTCACCGTCTCCGTCCCACACGCTTGATGGCTCGACCTGCGCCCCACACCCCGCGACAGCGGCCCCCCCGGTGTGAATGCAGCGAGGAAACGGGCACAGACCACATAAATACGTGTTGTGGTGCTGATGGTTGACTGAAAGAACCGTTAGCAGTATAACATACCAACCGGGCGAGCGCAACGCGTGACGGTTTCACATCCCCGGACAAGGGCGAGCGCTCGATCGCCGTGATGGGCCACATGCCCGCGCTGGAGCACGCTCAAAGGCCGCATCGCTTGCCCAAAATCCGGTGTCGCCGACCTTGTCTAATACTGCCAACTATGTTATAATGCTCTCAACAGACTTATAGTTGCGCACTGAAAAGTGGGGCGAGCCCCACTTTTCTTTGTAGATCGCGCCGAGAGGATCGGGAGGCAGAATCCTAGATGAAGAGCGAGTTCGCCCTGGCTTTTAACCAGATCTGTGCTGAGTACAGCTTACCCAAAGAGGTGGTCCTGGACGCTGTCCGGGCCGCTCTGGCGACTGCGTACCGACGCGACTGGAGAATACCAGCCACCCAGAACGTCGCTGCGGAAATCAGTCTCGAGACAGGGTTGGCGCGCATCTACGTTGAGCAAGCAGTCGTTGAAAACGTTGAGGATCCTCAGATCGAGATCGGCCTCCCGGAGGCGCGACGCGTGAGGCCTGACGCGGAGATCGGCGACGTGGTGATGGTCGACGTGACGCCGCGGGACTTCGGGCGGATCGCGGCTCAGACGGCAAAGCAGGTCATCACCCAGCGGCTTAGAGAGGCTGAACGCGAAAGCCAGTTCAACCGCTTCAGTAGACAAGAGCACGAGATCATCATTGGCACCGTGCAGTCCATCAGCCCGCAGGGCGTAACCCTGCATCTGGAGCGCACGGAGGAAGCGCTTATGCCCCGGCGAGAGCAGATCCCCGGGGAGCGTTACGTGCTGCACCAGAAGATTCGCGTCTACGTGCTCGAGGTGCGGCGCACGCCGCGTGGTCCGGAGATCATTGTCAGCCGAAGTCACCCCCTGATGCTGCGCAGACTGCTGGAACTCGAGGTTCCGGAGGTTCGAACCGGTCAGGTGGAGATCAACGCGATTGCCCGTGAGGCAGGCGCACGCGCCAAGGTGGCAGTTTCCGCACGCCAGCCAGGGGTCGACCCGGTCGGCGCATGTGTGGGTATGCGGGGCATTCGCATCCAGACGATCTCGCGCGAACTGCACGAGGAACGGATCGATGTCGTCGAGTGGAGCAAAGATCCGGAAACCTTCATCAGCAACGCACTGAGCCTGCCGGCGATTCTGTGCGTGACGCTGGATGAGAATAACCCGGGGGGCAGGACTGCATCTGTAGTCGTATTGGATGAGCATCTCTCACTGGCGATTGGTCGTTCGGGACAGAACGCCCGGCTGGCTGCGAAACTTACCAACTGGCGCGTCGACATCCAGGGCGCCACTGAGGCCAGTATCTGGGCGCTGGAACAGGTCAACCAGACGCCCGAGTTGCTGGACGCCCTACGCGGCACGGCGACGCTCATCCCGCGGCTGGCAGGTATCATTCGCACGCACGAAGAGAGCCATTACCCCTACACCGATGAAGAGCGCACCATCATGGCGACGGTGATCAAGGGCGTGCGAGAGGCGATCATCGCGCGTCGTGAAGCCGAGCGACCGGGCAGTAGCCAGGCGCGTGCGCGAGAACGCGCGCAGCGTACCGTTGAGGCAGAGCGCGCGAAGGCCAAGGAAACCGCTCAGGCCCGCGTACCTAAGGGTGCCTACGACGTACCTCTCGCCGATCTGCAGCTATCGACGAAAGTATACAGCAATCTCATTGCCAACGGCCTCGCAAGTGTCGGAGAGGTTATGGAGCGTGTAGCGCTGGGCGATGAGGCCTTGCTGGTGCTGAATGGTGTTGGCGTCAAGGCCCTCCGTGAAATCAAAGACGCTATTGACAAAAGCGAGCTCAACCTCCTTGAGGAAGGTGGGGCTGCCGAAGAGGAGGACCTGGTCGCGGTTGAGGAAATCGCCGAGCCCGAGCCCGCCGCCGAGGAAACGCTCGAAGCAGAGCCGGAAGAGGCCGAGGCGCCCGAAGTCGCCGGCGTGGCTGTCGAGGCTGGGGAGGCCCAGCTTCCCGAGGCAGTGGCAACTCAGGAAGCTGAAGCAGGAGACGAAGCAGAAGCGGCCTCTTCGGAGACAGAAACTGAGGCGCCACCGGCCGAGGAAGCTCAGGAAGCGGCGGCCGTGTTCGGCGATGTGACGGCATTACCAGAGATTGTGGAGATCATCGAGGAAGAGCTCTTCGAGGATGAGGAAGAGGTAGAACCAGGTGAGTCAGCCCCCACGCGTACCAAGAGCAAGGGCCGGAGGCAGCGACGGCGGACGGTAGTCTATGACGATTCTTCGGGCGAAACGTTCGTCGTACGCAAGCACCGGCGTCGCGGCGGAACGGGGTGGGACGATTTCGACGATGGTCGCTGACCCGACAGAGTGTAAAGCAATGAGCTTCTCGGTAAGTCCCGTCCTGATCGCTAGATGCTCATCAGGACATCAACTGCAATGCTGAGACGACTGCGGCGCCGATAGACCGTTGCCTATCGCAGGACGCTTAGTCTTGGAGGATGGGACGCCCGGGAGTTCAACGGCGTCCCATCTTTCATGTAAGTCACGGATATGGCAAAACAGAAACCGAGACCAAGACAGAAGCACATCCCGATGCGCACGTGCGTAGCCTGTCGCGAGGAAAAGCCGAAACGGGAGCTGATCCGCGTGGTGCTGCTGCCAGAAGGCGGCATCGCCATTGACGAGTCGGGCAAGAGGAGTGGCCGCGGTGCCTATCTATGCCGACAACGTCTCTGCTGGCAGGAAGCGCTCCGGCGAGAGAGTCTCAGCCGGGCGCTGCGCAGCTCCCTAAGCTCGGAGGATATCGCGTTACTGAGAGATTATGCCGAGTCCCTACCGGAGAAACCGGAAGAGGCTTGAGCGCGGCAGTGTAGCTGCTGCCGGTTAGGCGTTATTGGACCAAGGAGGAATGCATATGGCCGAAAAAGAAGTCGTTGTTCCAGAGGTCATTACGGTGCGCGATCTCGCCGATTTGCTCGGCGAGACTCCCATCAAGGTGATCAAGAGCCTGATGAACAGTGGTGTGCTGGCCAGCATAAACCAGCAGGTGGATTTCGACACCGCCGCGATTATCGCTTCGGAGTTTGGATACGAGGCCAAGCAGCCGTACGCGGAACTAGAGGAAGAGGCCGAGAGCGAGTTGTCGGCCTGGCAGATCCTGCTCGCGAGCGAGAAACCGGAGGACCTGCAGAGCCGCCCCCCTGTCGTTACCGTACTGGGTCACGTGGACCACGGCAAGACATCACTCCTTGACGCCATCCGTCACACCAACGTCGTCGGTGAGGAGAGTGGCGGGATCACCCAGCATATCGGCGCCTATCAGATCAAGCATGGCGGGCGCCGCATCACATTCCTTGATACCCCGGGTCACGAGGCGTTCACGGCGATGCGCGCACGAGGCGCCCATACGACCGACATCGCGGTCCTTGTAGTGGCTGCGGACGATGGTGTCAAGCCCCAGACGATCGAAGCCGTGAACCACGCACGCGCGGCCCACGTCCCCATTATCGTAGCGCTCAACAAGATCGACAAACCCAACGCGCGACCCGAGATGGTGAAACAAGAGCTGTCTGACTTGGGCCTGACCCCGGACGATTGGGGGGGCAAGACGATGGTCATCCCCGTCTCAGCCAAGATGAAGACCGGCTTGGAAGACCTTCTGGAAGCGATCGTCCTGGTTGCCGACGAGATTGGCGTCCAGGCCAATCCAGAGCGCGAAGCCGTCGGGACTGTCCTCGAAGGTCGGCTGGACAAGCGGCGAGGTCCGATTGCGACTGTCTTGGTTCAGAACGGAACGCTTGAGACAGGAGACGTGGTCGTGGTCGGCAGAACATGGGGCAAGATTCGTTCACTGGAGGACGAAAACAACGCCCGTCATCGAACTGCGCCGCCGGCAACGCCCACTGTCGTCATTGGGTTGCACGATGTCCCCGAAGCCGGTGATTTGCTGGAGGTAGCGAAAGACGAACGCACGGCGCGCGCCATTGCGGAGAAACGGGAGCAAGAGGCCAGACAGCGTGAGTTGTCGCGACAGAGTCGCCCGCTATCGCTCGACGAGTTCTCCTCGGCCATTCGGGAGGGCGAGGCCAAGGAACTCAGCGTCGTGCTCAAGACCGACGTACAGGGATCGATCGAGCCCATCGTCAACAGCATCGAGCGGCTGAGCACGAGTGATCTGAAAGTCAACGTGATCCACGCTGCCGCGGGTAACATCTCCGAGTCGGACATCAACCTGGCGTTGGCGTCCGATGCCATCGTGTTGGGCTTCCGCGTCGTCGCCGACGCTCCGGCGCGGCGCATGGCAGACATGGAAGGGATGGAGATCCAGATCTACGAGATCATCTACGAGCTGGTCGATGACGTCGAAAAGGCGCTCAAGGGCTTGCTCGAACCCACATACGAGCAGGTGCTCATCGGAGAAGCCGAGGTACGCCAGACCTTCGACATTTCGAGCCTGGGCACGATTGCAGGCTGCTACGTGACGCGCGGGATCGTGCGCCGCAGCGCCAGGGCGCGGGTGGTTCGCGATGGCACCGTCTTGCACGAAGGAGAAATCGATTCGCTGAAGCGCTTCACCGAGGATGTGCGCGAGGTCCGGCAGAACTTCGAGTGTGGCATCAAGCTCGCGGGGTTCAATGCGGTGCAGCCCGGAGACCGCCTACAGTTCTACGTGATGCGCCGCGTCGGGGCCTAGGACGCGAGCGCTGCCTGTTCTGGCTAAGGGTGCGCCTGTCTGGTGGTTTGACCACCAGACAGGCACACGGAGGAGATCTATGGGCAAGAAATATATGCAACGCGTCAATCAGTTGATCCAACGTATGGTGACGCAACTGCTACTTGAGGAAAGCAACGACCCGCGGCTCGCTCTCGTCACGATCACCGACGTCGACGTCAATCGTGACACCACGCGCGCCGAAGTCTACTTCAGCATCATCGGGACTCCTGAGGAGGTCGCCGAAACAGAGCAGGCCCTGAACCGTGCTGCGGGGTGGCTGCGAAGCCGGATGGCACCGGCACTGCGCTTGCGCAATATACCGGCACTCGTGTTCTCCTACGATCCTTCGCTGGAGCACGGAGCGCGAATTGAGGCGCTGCTTCATCAACTTCATGAAGAAGATGGGGGCTATGACCCAGACCACGACACCACTAGAACAGACGATCGCGCTGTTGGCGAGGAGTAACCATCCACTCCTGATTGCTCACCCTCGCCCCGATGGTGATACGATCGGATCCACCCTAGCTCTGCGCTTGGCACTCCTTGAGCTCGGCAAGGACCCGATCATTGCCTGCGTCCATCCCTTGCCCACGAATCTGGAATACCTGCCGGGGGCCGGGGCCTTTGTGGCAGACGTGCCCGAAGATGCCGACATCGACCTCGTAGTTGCAGTCGATATGAGCGATCTCAAACGGACGGGAGGCATCTACAAGGAAAGCTGGCGTAGGCGCTACCCCTTGCTGGTCATTGATCACCATGAGACTAACGAGGAGTTTGGAGACGTCAACCTGGTCGTAGCCGCTGCCGCCGCGACCGCCGTACCGTTGATCGACGTCATCCAGGCCCTGGGCGTCGCGCCCAGAGATGAGATCGCCACGTGCCTGTTGGTGGGCTTGCTCACCGACACGCGCGGGCTGCGTACGGAGACTACCACGCCCGAAGTGCTACGCATCGTCGGCCAGCTAATCGAGGCTGGAGGCGACTACTTGCAGGTCATGCAGCGTACAATGGATGCGGTGCCCTATCTGCAGATGCGCGGATGGGGAATCGCCCTCAACCGGCTGCAACTCGAGGATAGCCTTGCTTGGACGACGTTTCCCGTCTCTCACAAGGAGGCGCTGGGGATCGAAGACCACGACGACCTCGATCTGGGCAACCTTCTCAGCCGGGTCGCCGAAGCGAAGGTCATCGCGGCCTTCGTCGAGATGCGCGATCACACAGTCAAGGTCAGTATGCGAGCACGCCCCGGATACAACGTCGCCACAGTGGCCTACGAACTCGGCGGCGGCGGACATCGGCAGGCCGCGGGTTGTACGCTCGATGGCCCGCTTGATCACGTCGTCGAGCAAGTACTCGCCCGACTGCGCGAGACAGTGTCGATGGCATAGTGGGGACCACCGCACGATGAATGGCGTGCTGGTTGTCGACAAGCCTTCCGGCATGACGTCGCACGATGTCGTTGACATTGTGCGCAGGCTGGCACGCACGCGCCGCGTAGGCCACACGGGGACCCTCGACCCGCTGGC